>Ga0214471_10000060_pt1 | contig 108445 bp, 103 predicted proteins | sample RVTome_5_FD_207665 | JGI IMG/M metagenome (GOLD analysis project Ga0214471, IMG submission 207665) | Soil microbial communities from uranium-contaminated site in the Upper Colorado River Basin, Wyoming, United States - RVT142D155 | ecosystem: Environmental > Terrestrial > Soil > Contaminated... | reverse complement strand
TGGGGGGGGGGGGGGGGGGGGCGGGTGGGGGGCCGGGGGGGGTGGGGGGCCCCCGGCGGGCGCCCCCCCCCCACGGCCCCGCGCCCCTACACGGCCCTGCGTCCCGGCGACATCCGCGCGTCCAATTCCCCGGCCAGCCGTGGTCCCGCGCCCGCATCCTCATGTTTGAAAAACACGTACGCCTCACGCCAATCCTGTTCCGCGATCGCCGCGGCCCACCGGTCGAGGTCCGCCGCCGAGTAGTCCTCTCCCCGCAGCCGCAGGTATCCCCAATCCGCGGTGCCCACGATGGACGGGTCGCCGACGTCCGTGTCGGCCATGCACAGCGCGGCGTTCTTCTCGCGGAGCGCGTCGTAGACGGGTTCATCGAACCACGAGGCATGCCGGAACTCGAAGGCCGCGTGCCAGCCGCGCGGGATCAGCCCGAGAAACGCGCGCAACACGTCGAGGTTGCATTTCATGTTTGGTGGGAGTTGGAACAGTGACGGGCCGCGTTTGTCCCCAAGCGCGGACGAGGTCTGGAGGAAGTACCGCAGCTCGTCCTCCACATTGTTGAGCCGGCCGAAGTGCGTGATGCGCCGCGATGCCTTGAGCACGAAGCGGAACTCGTCCGGCACCTGATCCGCCCAGCTCAACACCACGTTCTCCCGCGGCATGCGGTAGAACGTGTTGTTGATCTCGACCGTGGAGAGCCGCGACGCGTAGAAGCCGAGCATATCGTCGGCCTTGCAATCATCGGGATAGAAGGGGCCCTTCCACTCCTTGTACGCGTAGCCGCTCGTACCGACGCGAACGTGCATGCCACTCCTTTCGGGCGCCGGAACTAATGATACGCGCGAACCGTCAGGCCGCTATCGAGATCCTGAACCCGTCCGGGTCGATGACGGTAATCTCATGTGGGCCGCGCGACGGGTCGAATTCGATCCTTGCCCCCCGCGCTTCGAGCTCGTCGGTCAAGTCGGCCAGGTCCTGTCGGGTGGCGCACAGGATCCGGAAACCGCGCATGGGTGGGTTCATCGGGCCCGCGCGACGCTGGCGCAGCAGGAACTGCACGTTGCCGGCCTTGAGCTGGACGGCGATCGGATGTCCATCCAGTTCCGCGATGTCGCTGACCACGAATCCGAGAATGTCGCGATACCACGCGATGCTGCGTGTCAGGTCGCCGACATCGAGTTCGGGCATGATGGCGCGCAGCCGGAGCGTTTCCGGCTTGGCGCGGCTGGGGCGGTCCTCAGCGAGGAGTGGTTCTCCTACTGGTTCCAACATGGGCGTCGTCTCCGCAACGGTCATGACAAACATGCGGAAACGAGGCGCCCGCCGGTGTGATCCGTGGCACGATTCTGGTGGTCAGCGGAACACGCTCTTGACGACGAACCAGACGTTCGCAGGCCGCTCCGCCAGCCGGCGCATGTACCAGGGAAACCAGGCGCTGCCATAGCTGATCAGCACGCGGACGCCGTACCCCTCAGCCGCGAGTTGGCGCTGATCCGCCGTGCCGATGCCGTACAGCATGTGTATCTCACAGGCCGCTTTAGCCAGGCCGTGCTCGCCGGCCCGCTGCTGGAGGGCGGTGGCCAGGCGCATGTCATGCGTCCCGAACACCGGCGGGGTGCCGCCGTTCGCGGCGTGCGCGATCAGCCGAGTACCGATCTCGAGGTAGTTTCGGTCCACGTCCTGCTTCTTCGGGAATGCGACGGCCGCCGGCTCGTTGTAGGCGCCTTTGACGAGTCGGATGGCGGGGTTGAGCGGCAGCAGCGCCTCGAGGTCGTCAACGGTCCGATACAGGTAGGACTGGAGGCAGAGACCCACGTTTTCATGGCGTTCGCGGACCCGGCGGAAGGTCTGCAGGGTCACGTCGACATAACTCGAGTCCTCGATATCGATCCACACCCGGCTTCCGTGTGGTCCGGCGTGAGCGGCAAGCGCCGTCACGTGATCGCTGCAGGTCTGTTGGTCGAGATCGAGCCCCAGTTGGGTGAGCTTGACCGAGATTTCAGCCCGAAGGTGTTGGGCGGCGATCTGGTCGAGGACTCCCTCATAGTGGTCGCGGACGGCGGCGGCGGCGGCGGCGTTGTCGATGTTCTCGCCGAGTTGCGTCAGAATGGCGCCGATCCGCTCCGGCTGGGCGGCGGCCGCCGCCAACGCGTTGCTCGCCTCTTCTCCCGGCATGAACCGCCGGACCGCGCGGCGGGAAAAGGCCCGTTTCCGCATCTGGTTCTCCAGCCAGCGGTTACGGGATCCCCAGAGCAGCAGGTTTCGTGCGATTCCCATGGCGGCGAAAGATGATGGGAGAACCTGCCTACGCAAAGAGGTGATTTGCCGGGGCGGCGCTTGACATCCGGCCGGCCGGAACCTTAATTCCAGCCCGGTGTAAAGATTTTTTCGGAACGGAGCGACCGTGACCCAGCTCTCTCAGGATCGACTCAGCCGGCGCGAGCGCCAGATCATGGACGTCGTCTACCGTCTTGGCGAGGCGACCGCCCACGAAGTGCGGCGCCAGATTCCCGGTGATCCGGGGTACGACTCCGTTCGGGTCACGCTCGGCATCCTGGGAAAGAAGGGGTTTCTGCGGCACCGTCGAGAAGGTCAGCGATATGTCTACTCACCCACGATCCCGTTGGAACAGGCCACCGAGTCGGCGCTGAGCCATATGGTCAGGACGTTTTTCCGCGGTCAGCCGACCAAGGCGATTCTGGCCCTGTTGGACATGCGGTCGACCGATTTGACCGCGGCGCAGCTTGACGAGATTGCGCACTGGATCGAGCAGGCCAGGAAGGAATCGTGACATGTATCACATGACCGAACTGATCAGTACGGGCACCGGCACCGCATTCGTCGCGGAGGTGGCGTTCAAGGCGGTGGCGGCGCTGGGCATCACGTGGGCGCTCGTGCGGCTGTTGCGACGCGCGTCGGCGGCCACGCGCTACGCGACCTGGGTCGTGGGGTTGAGCGTCGTTGTGGCCATTCCCATTGGCGCGGTGGTCCTGCCGGATCTGTCGTTGCCGCTGCTCGTAGGTCCCGCCTCGTCAGCGCCGGCGCCGGCCGCGGCGGCTGAGGTGGCCTATCCGTCGAGCGAACTGATGGCGGTTGCGGCGGCGAATGCGGCCGCCTGGCGTGAGGGTGCTGACGCGCCGATGAGTCGCTTGGGTCACGAGCCGGAAGCGGCCATCCCGGCGCCGGATCGGCGGGTGGGAAGCGTGGTGGCCTGGCTGTTCGTGATCTGGTGGGTCGGGGCCCTGGTGGCGCTGGCGCGCTTGGCGGTCGACTGGATTCGGGCGGGGCTGCTCACACGGCAGGGCGCGGTTGCGGCGCCGGCCAGGGAACAGCGCGTCGCCGATTGGCTTGCCCGGCAGCTCGGCGTGCGCCGGTCGGTGCGCGTGTTGCGGAGTTCGTGGCTGTCGGTTCCGGTGAACTACGGCATCCTCCGACCCGTCGTCGTCTTGCCGGCCGGCGCGGACCGGTGGACCGCCGAGCGCTTGCGCGTCGTGCTGTTGCACGAACTCGCGCACATCCGCCGCTGGGACTCTCTGACGCACCTCGTGGCGGAGATCGCGTGCGCGCTCCATTGGGCCAACCCGTTCGTCTGGCTGGCGGCGAAACGCGCGCACCATGAGCAGGAGCAGGCCTGTGACGACACGGTCATTCGGGTCGGGACTGGATCGACGGACTACGCGCAGCATCTGCTCGAGATCGCGCAGGACGCGGGACCGCGGGGCCCTTCGCTTCGGACGGCACTGGCCATGGCGTCGCCTGCGGCGCTCGTCACGCGCGTGCGCGCCATTCTCGACCCGGCCAACAACCGCGCGCCCACCGCGCAGGGCACCGTCCTGGCGGCCGCCGTCGTGGCGGTCGGGCTGGCGGCACCGCTTACGAGCCTCAACGTCATCGGCGCTTCCAGGCAGGTGCGGGCGGTGCGGGTGGTGGCGCTCGGTTTGTCGGCGCCCGATGCCGCCGTCCGGGTCGCGTCGGCCTGGCGACTGGGTTCGTTCCGTTCGGGGGAAGCCGTGCTGGCGCTGACCCGTTCGTTGAATGATCCGGTACCCGATGTGCGCGGCGCGGCCGCGCTGGCGCTGGGCGCAGTCGGCGAACCCGATGCGATCCCCGGCCTGCTCGCCGCGCTCGATGACGCCGATCCGTACGTGCGCGAGAACGTTCTCCTCGCGCTCTACAAGTTCGACGATCCCCGTGCGCGCGACGCCGTGTTCGGCGCGATGCACGACCCGGAGCACGGAGTGCGGTCGGTGCTCAGCTACGCGCTTGGCGAGATCAAGGGAGATCGGGCGGCGCGCGCGCTCATCGAGGTCATTCGTTTCGACCCCGACGACCATGCGAGATCGATGGCCCTCTGGGCATTCATGGAAACCGGATCGGACATCGTGCCGCCGTTCTTCGTAACGGCCCTGCGGGATTCGTCCAGCGGGATGCGTGGCACCGCGGCCGCGGCGCTCGGCCGATTGGCGTACGCGCCGGCCATCGACGAGCTGGTCCGGGTGCTGACGAACGACGCCGATCCGGCCGTTCGGTTGTTGGCCGGTCAGGCGTTGGAGGCAATGCCGGACGTGCGCGCGGTTCCCGGACTGCTGCGCGCCCTCGACGACTCGGAACGGCGGGTACGAGAGGCGGCGGTGCGCGCGTTGGCGAAGATCGACGACCCGCGTGCGACCGACGGGGTGATCCGCGCGTTGCGCGATCCGGTGCATCAGGTCCGCATGACCGCCCAGTGGGCGTTGGAGGATGCCGATGCGCGACAGTAGGCGAGAGTTGAACGCGCGAGCCCGGAGGTCGCCCCGTCGGGGCCACCGCCGTTCTCGCCTGCACTACGGTGAAAGATTTTCTCCAATGTCCGACGTTCGAGCCCTTTCCCGGAGGAAGCAGATCATGCGCATGACGATCATCAGCGCGTTGGCCGGCCTCGTAATCCTGTCAGCTGGGGTGACGCGTGCTGAAGCGCAGACTCGGCCGCGCGACCGCCTGATCGTGACTACGACCTGGCTGGCCGAGCACCTCGAAGACGAGCACCTCGTGTTGCTTCATGTCGGCGAGGAATACGAGAAAGAGCATATCTCCGGCGCACAGCCGATGTTGCTGCGAGACATCTCAAGCGGTTACGAGCACGAGGCACCGCTCACGCTCGAGTTGATGGCCCCGGAGGACCTTCGGGACGTACTGCAGCGCTTTGGCGTCACCGATGCGTCGCGCATCGTGGTCTATTTCGGCGCCGATTGGGTGACCGCGAGCACCCGCATCATGTTCGCCCTGCACGCCGCGGGGTTGGGTGACCGGGCCTCGCTGCTCGACGGCGGAATGCCCGCATGGAAGGCGGCCGGGCATCCGGTCACTGATGTCGCGACGATACCACGGGTGGGGCGGTTGTCACCGCTGCACCCGGTGAGCCTCGTGGTCGACGCGGTGTGGGTGCAGGCGCACAAGGACCAGCCCGGGTACGCCCTCGTCGACGGGCGCGCCGCGATCTTCTATGACGGCGTGCGCGAGACGGGTGCCGGCAAGGGGCATGTCGCAGGCGCGGGCAGCCTGCCCTTTACCGAGGTGTTCGACGACGAGCTGCGCCTTGCGAGTCCGGCAGCCCTGGAAGCCTTGCTTGCACGCGCCGGCGTACAGCCGGGCGATACGGTCGTGGCGTATTGTCACATCGGACAGCAAGCGACGGCGGCGTTTTTCGCGGCGCGCTCGCTGGGCTACCCATACCGGCTGTACGACGGGTCGATGGATGATTGGGGCAAACGCGGCCTGCCGCTGGTGACGCCGGGCGAGCACCGATGATCGGTGCCGAGGCGGCCGCTGAGGCGAGCGCCGTTCCGTCGGTGTCACGCCGCGCGCGACCGTACCGCAATCCGTATCACGCCGGTATCGGGCTCGGGCTCGTGCTGCTGCTCGCGTTCGTGATCATGGGCCGCGGCCTTGGCGCCTCGGGGGCTTTCTCCACCGTCGTGGCCGTGGGCGTCGGTCAGGCCGCGCCCCAGCGGGCGGCCGCCAACCCCGCATTCGCCCAGTACCTCGACGGGACGGAGCATCCGCTGAAGGATTGGCTGCTGTTCGAGATCCTCGGTGTCACCGTCGGCGGCGCGCTTTCGGGACTGTTTGCCGGCCGTATCAAACGCGTGGTCGAGAAGGGGCCGCGGGTCTCGGCCCGCGGCCGCCTGCTGTACGCCTTCGGCGGCGGGGCCATCATGGGCCTCGGCGCCAAGCTGGCGCGCGGCTGCACCAGCGGACAGATGCTCACCGGTGGCGCGCTGCTGAGCGTGGGGAGCTGGTTGTTCATCGTTACCGCGTTCGCGGCGGCGTACCTCGCGGCGCCGCTCTTTCGGAAGCAGTGGACATGAGGGCGCCGTTTTTCGAGGTGGGGCTGTTTGGCGACAACGCCGGACTCGTGTTCGCGCTCGTGATCGGGCTGGCGTTCGGATGGTTCCTGGAGCAGGGCGGCATGGGCAGTGCGCGCAAGCTGGCCGCGCAGTTCTATCTGACCGATTTCACCGTCTTCAAGATGATGTTCAGCGCGATCGTGACCGCGATGCTCGGCCTCTATTGGCTGGGCCGGTTCGGGCTGATCGATCTGAATCTGGTGTACCTGCCGGCGACATACGTCCTGCCGCAAGCGGTAGGGGGAATCGTGTTCGGAGTCGGGTTCGTCATGGGTGGCCTCTGCCCGGGTACGTCGTGTGTCGCGGCATCGACCGGGCGCACCGACGGCCTCGTGGTGGTGGTCGGGATGTTGTTTGGCGTGTTCGGGTTCGCTCTACTCTATCCGATGCTCGAAGACTTCTATGGCAGCACGGGAATGGGCTCGGTGACATTCGCGTCCCTGCTTCACGTGCCGTATGGCGTATTGGTGCTGCTGGTCGTGCTGGTGGCATTGGCCGGATTCCGTCTGGCCGAGGCGATCGAGGCACGCGCGGGATGACCGGACGCGTCGTTTGGACCGGCTACCGGGCGTTGGCGGTCGCGGCCGTGGTCCTCGGTATCGGCGCGGCCGCGTCGGGAAGCCCGTATCGCCTCTCCCCGGAGGCGTTGGATCCGGGGGCGTTGATGGCGCCGGTGGAATTGGCCCGCATGATCGTGGCGCGCGACTCCGGTCTCCGACTGATCGATCTGCGCGACGCCGCGGCGTTCGACGCGTTCAGCATCCCGACCGCACGGAGCGTCGGACCGTCGGAACTGGCCGACGTGGAGTGGGATCGTCATGGTACGATCGTGGTGTACGATGACCGCGACGCGGACGCCGCCCGGGCCCGCGAGACGCTGGTTGGGCGGGGGTACGATCAGGTGTACGTGCTGGCCGGCGGGCTGACCGGTTGGCTCAACGACGTGATCAACGCCTGGTCGCCCGAGGGCGCGCCGGCGGCGGACCGCGAGGCGTTTCGCGAGGTCGCGGCGCTCAGCCGGTATTTTGGCGGCACGCCGCGCAGCAACGTGCCTGCCGCGGAGCCGGAGGACGCCGACCGTGCCGCACAGCGCGTGCGGCGGCGGGGGTGCGCGCTGTGAGGTCGCCCGGCTTGCGGACCGCTGCGGTAGCGTATTTTGCCGGGCTCCGCCGGCGAGAGTTTGCCCGGTTGGACGAGTCCGACCAGGCGTATCTCGACTACACCGGCGCGGGCCTGTATCCGCGCTCGCTGGTGGCGCGTCACGCGGAGTGGCTTGGTTGCGCGTTGATGGGCAATCCGCATTCCGAACACGCACCGTCGAGGCGGAGTACGTCACTGATCGAGGAGGCGAAGGCGCGTGTCCTGCGGTTCTTTCATGCCGACCCGGCGGAATACGCCGTCGTCTTCACCGCCAACGCGAGCGCCGCGTTCAAGCTGGTGGGGGAGAGTTATCCCTTCGGCCCACAATCTCGTCTCCTCCTGACCGCCGATAACCACAACTCGGTGAATGGGCTGAGGCGGTTCGCGGTCGCGGCGGGTGCCTCGGTGGTGTACGCCGGGCTGGACGGCCACCTCAGTGCGGTCGGCGTGAAAGCGATGCTCGCGCGCGCCGGCCGGCTCGGTCATGCGCCGCGGCTGTTTGCCTTTCCGGCCCAGTCGAATTTTTCCGGTGTGCGGCATCCGCTCGGCTGGATCGACCACGCGCACCACCACGGGTGGGACGTGTTGCTCGATGCGGCCGCGTTCGCGCCCACCAATCCGTTGAATCTCGCTGCCGCCCCGGCCGATTTCGTCGGGCTGTCCTTCTACAAGATGTTCGGCTATCCGACCGGAATCGGTGCGCTGGTCGCGCGACGCGACCGACTGGCGCGGCTGCGGCGGCCGTGGTTCGCCGGCGGGACGGTCGCCTACGTCTCGGTCGAGCACGATCTCGTGCAATACAAGGCTGGAGGCGACGCGTATGAGGACGGCACCGCCGACTTCCTGAACGTGCCGGCCGTCGTGCACGGGCTCGATTTCCTCGACCTCGTCGGGTTGGACCGGTTGGGGGCACACGTGCGTTCGTTGCGGCGGCGGTGCGTGTCCTCCTTACGGGCGTTGCGTCACCCGAACGGGACCCCGGTCGTGACCGTCTACGGGCCGGCACAACCGGGTCGCTGTGGCGGAGTCGTGACGTTCAACCTGTGCGATGCGCGTGGTGCACCGATCCCGTTCGACGTCGTGGAGGCGGTTGCAGCTCGGACCGGCGTAGCGGTGCGCGGCGGGTGTTTCTGCAATCCCGGCGCATCGGAGTTCGCATTTGGACTGCGTGGATCGCGCACGAAGCGCTGCTTCGAGCGGCTCGGCGCCGAGTTCACGCCGCGCCGATTCGCCGAGTGCCTGCCGGGCGGTCACGTAGGCGCGTTACGCGCCTCGTTCGGCGTCGCCAGCGCCGCGAAGGACGTCGATCGGTTGGTTGGCGTGGTGCACGGGTTCATCGATGCCGGCAACCCCACGATCCGGCGGGCCGATCGGCTCGCGAACGAAGCAGTAAGCCCCCAGGTAGCCTCGCCGTAGCTCGAACGTTCGCACCGGCGGCTGACCGGAGTCGGGATGGCGGCGGAGCTGCCTGGCGTCCTGCCCGGTCCACTGCGGTAGCCGCGTCCGGAACGTGACCATACGGCCGCGACAGCAAAGAGCAGGACGAACGGGATGCGCTTTTGCATTGGCAACCTGACCCCCGGATGTGTTCGTCGTGGGCGGCATGTCGGTGGTGCTGGCCGGCTGGCGTGAGACGACCATCGACGTCGACCAGGTTTGGATGGCGAGACAGCGACGCGGGACCGACACCGCGGCGGCACGCTCCATCCGGCTACCGACTGACGCGCCAGGGCGCCCACGTGCCTCCGCGTTACCTGACGAAACCGATGAAGTCGGCGCTGGGATGACCCACATCCCGCCATCGACCGCAATTCCCGCGCGATGCGGGCGGGCCGGGTATCGGGCAGCGTATGGGGGAGGATCAGAATCCCGCAGTGCGGATCGCCGGCGCGGAACGCTTCCACGGTGAGCGTGATGCAGTCATTCCTATGGCGCGTGATGAAGATCCGGCCGCCGGCCGCCGCGAGGCGGGGCTGGCCGAAATCGCGCCTGCAACCCTTTGACGCCGTCGAGTGTCGAACGGGTCAGAATCCACTGGAGACGGCAATGGTATCGAAGACATGGCTGGCGACCGCCGCGCTCGCGTTCTGTGCCGCGACGGCGAGCGCCCAGTCGGGCGAGGACCGGTGTCGCGATTGGAACGACAGGCATTGGAACGATAACGATCGGGAGCGCGGCTGGTTCTGCGAGGTGCGCGAGGTGACGATCCCGGCCAATCGCGACGTGCTGATGGTCGATGGCGACCTGAACGGCGGGATCGAAGTCGAAGCCTGGGACGGCAACGACATCCGGATCCAGGCCCGGGTCTTCGTGCGGGCGCGGACCGACGGGGACGCCGAGGAGATTGCCGGCGAGGTCGAGGTGAGGACCGACGGCACGATCCGCGCGACGGGCCCACGGCTCGGCAGGCGGGAATCGTGGGGCGTGAGTTACCGCATCTCCGTGCCCCGATCGACGAACCTCGATCTCAGGGTCCATAACGGCGGCATTTCGGTCGCAGGCGTGTCGGGGCGCGTCCGGTTCGATGCGCTGAACGGCGGCGTGAGGTTGATCGACCTCTCGGGTGACATCCGTGGCAGCACCACCAACGGCGGGCTGGACATCGAGCTGACGGGGCGGGGCTGGGAAGGCGACGGGATGGACGTGCGCACCACCAACGGCGGAGTCAAGATCACGGTGCCCGAGAACTACTCGGCGGAGCTGGAAACCGGTACGGTCAACGGGGGCATGCGGGTGGATTTCCCGGTGACGGTTCAGGGTCGGATTGGGCGATCATTGTCCGTCACGCTGGGTGCCGGCGGCAAGCGAATCCGGGCATTCACCACGAATGGTGGCGTGGTGCTGCGCCGGATCTAGCAGTTGCGAACTGACGTACCGGCACTAGCCCCGCCGCCGGCGCCACCATCTCCCGTGGATCTTCGCCTGGATCACGTCGTCCACCGAGAGGTTCTTGAATCCTGCTTCTTCCAGCTCCTCGATGAACCGATGGTCCACGCCGTGGATGCGTAACTTCACGAGCGTCGACGGTGATATCCCGTCGTAGCCCGCCTCGGCCATCTCGCGCACGAATCGCGGGCTCACCCCGTGGATACGAAACTGTGTCAACGTCCGGGCCGACAGGTCGCGGTATCCCTCCTCGCCAAGGTCCGCGACGAATTCCGGGCTGACCCCGTGGATCCGGAAGCTGACGAGGTCGTCGAAGTCCAGGTCCTCGAGTACCGCCTCCGCAATCGCGCGTGCGAACTCCGGAGAGACGCCGTGGATGCGGGCGCGTCGCAGATCCGACATCGAGAGATCGTCGAACATCTGGTGCATGTCGGTGATGAATGACGCCGAGACGCCGTGAATGCGCATCTGTACGAGTCCATCGACCGACACGTCCGTCACGCCCGCCGCGCCGACGTCTTCCACGAATCGCGGGTCGACGCCGTGGATGCGCATACGCACGAGATCGTCGGCGTCGATTGACCGGTACCCGAGATCGTTCATGCCGCGTACAAACTCCGCGGACACGCCATGGATGCGGAACCGGATCAAGTCATCGATCGGAAGATCGCGGTACCCGAGCCCGGCCATGTCATCGACGTACGCGGGGGTGGCGCCGTGGATCCGCATGCGAATCAGATCCCGCGCCGTCGCGTCCCGGTATCCGCGTTGTTGTATGGCCGTCACGAACGGCGTGGTCACGTCTTGCAGCGTCATGTGGAACTGATCGCGCGTGGCGAGATTACGGTAGCCGAGTTGGGCCATCGCGTCGTGGAACCCGGCGTTTCCGATCCAGGTGAAGTCGCCCCACGCCTCGCCACGGTCCTGTTGACCGGTGAAGGCGATCGTGCCGGCCTGGCGTTCGAGCGAGAACGAGACGGGTCCCTCGGCCCGGGAATCCAGGGAAGGAAAATCGGTGAATTGATCGGTCGCGATGGTGAAACCGTGGTTGCTTTGCTCACCGTCGATCCGGGTGCGCAGCGAGAGGTTGATCCGGCCGTCACGTCGTTCGATGCGTCGAGTTTCCCACGTTCCCTCGACGGTCCGATCCTGAACCGCGGTCGCGGCCATCGCGGTCGTGGTCACGACCGCTGCTGCGAGCAACGATGCGAGTACCTTCATGCGTACCTCACCTGGGAAGGGTCGCCAGGTTAGATGCATCAGGCCGGCGGATGGTTGGCATGGCAGGCTACGGGCCATGAGGCCCGCGTGATCAGACCGCTTCCGCACGCGCGGGGGGGGGGGGCACGCAGACCCTTGCCTTCGAACAGCGGATCGGGGCGTACGCGCCGTGGGGCGGGTACGCGGTCGCGGCCTAGTTCCGGCCCTGGAACATCTGCTCGACCGGCACGCGGAAGAACCCCTCCGGGGCCGCGAACAGACCATCGTCCACCGCCGTGCGCTCGACGGACAGCGTCTCGTTGATCGAGAACTTCTCGTCGTCGAGTGTCATCATGAACAAGGGAAATCCGGTCTCCGACAGCAGTGCCGACACGACCCGCGCCATCGCTTCCTCGTCCGGATCCTCCTCGGAGCCGAACGACATCGTTCGCGCGTACGTGCCGATCTTGCGGAACGACTCCCCCGCATCGCGGAGGTCGGTGGAAGTCCATGTCAGCTTCACCGCGTCGCCGACCTCGATGCGATAGCCGGCGGATGCGAACCCGGCGACGGTGCGGCGGTCCGGCATCTCGATGAACCGGCCGCGGGCTTCCGGGGCGAGGGCCAACATGGGCGGCTTGAACCCTGGGCGCAGGCGGGCCATGTCGTCGAGGGTCCACTCGACGTAGGCGTTGTTGCTGGCAAGCACGATACGGAACAGGCCGCGCTCCACGTCGATCGTCGCATAGCCGCCCGGGCCGCCAATGGCCCCGGAAGGCGACTCGAGGCGCGCAAGGGCGCCCTTGATGGTGAACGTAATGTCGGTGACCTCAAAGCCCGCTGCCGCGTCGGCGGCCTTGCCGAACGCCATCAACTGCGCCGCCGTCGTGCCGAAGACCGTTTGTCGGTCGAGTCCGGACTGCTCCATGAACGCTTCCGCGCTGACCTCGATCTCCCGAAGCTGGATGACTCCCTCGAATCCCTGGGCGTGCACAGCCGGTCCCGCCAGGCCGGTACCAGCGATCGCGAACGCGATCTTCGAGACGAGATGCATGGGGTGCTCTCCGCTTGGAGGATGGTGAGCAGTCTGAATGAACGGGGCGGCACCTACGATACGAAAAAACCACGCCGCGAACTATCCGTTGTCCGCTTCCGTGGACGCCGTGGCGGCCGGCACGCCAGGATCTATGCGCAGAAGTCGTTGGTTGTCAACGTGTTAGGCCGGAGGCAATGACGGGCATGCAGGTTGCAGTTCTGCGGTCGTGCAGGGGTTTTCTCTTCGTTTGGGGGCGACATGAAGACGCGCGCGTTGGGATCGTTGGTGCTGCTCCTCGGGCTGGTCGCGACCGGGCAAGCGACGGCCCAGGCACAGGGAGGCGGTCTGCGTGAGGTCCATCGGCACCAAGGCTTCTGGTTCAGTATCGGTGCGGGAGGCGGGTGGGCGGATACCGATTTCAGGCTCGGCAACACCGGCCGCGGTGGGGCGGGCTACTTCAGAATGGGCGGGACCGTGAGTCCCCGCGTGTTGTTCGGCGGTGAGGTGCTCGCCTGGTTCACGCGGGTGAACGGTCGGGACATTTCCCGCGCCAATATCACCGCGGCGGCGCTGCTGTATCCAAGCCTCCGGGGCGGCTGGTTCATCAAGCCCGGGTTCGGCTTTGCGACCTATGACATCGACGGGTTCGAACGCTCGGGGATCGCGACGACGGTCGGCACCGGTTTCGACTTCCGGCTGACCCGAAACTTCTATGTGACCCCCAACGTGGACTACCAGGTGCAGTTCTTCGCCGATGACACGGTTGGCAGTCTGCTGATCAGCCTCGGCGCGACCTGGCACTGACCGATCGTTGCGGCGCCGAGTCACGGACGGGCCAGTTCCGCCTCCGCCGCGATCGAGCCGAACGCCGCCCAGTAGTCTCCCGCCCGGACGATCGTCTCGAAGATCCGTCGCGCCTCGTCAGGCCGACCGCTGACCAAGTGCCAGTTCCCCACGCCGTACGCGGTCGTGACGTCTTCCAGCGACAGCGGCCCGCCTGACGAATCCAGCAGGGAATCGACCGGCAGTTTCCCCGTGTACAGCAGCAGAAGCCGGTAATACCCCGTGTTCTCGATGACATCCATGTCCGCGCGCACGGGGGCGAGCAGCGCGCCGGCGTCGGCGTCGCGACCGAGGCGCCGGAGCGTCATGTACGCCCAGTTGGCGGTGGCGACCCACATGTCGTCGTTGGTGGACGCCGCGAGACCGGACCGATACGCGTCGAACGCCCGTTCAAACTCCCCCTTCAGATAGTGTGCGAGTCCGAGGTGGTACCACACGTTCGTATGGAGCGTGCTCCGAGGCTCGTTACGCGCATTCGGTAGCCCGTCCGGTTCGATCTCGTCCGGCAGCCGTGCAACCAGCTTCGCGGCGCGCGTCAGATCGGCAATGGCGTCGTCGAACCGGCGAACGGAGATGTACCGATGCCCGCGGTGCCGCAGCAGCCGCGGGTCGTCCGGATGCCGTGCCAACCCGCGGGTATAGATGTCGATGGCGTCCTGGTAGCGGGAGACGTATGCCGTCCGCCTGCCGAGCCAGATGAGCGCGGCGAGGTCGAGCGTGTCGGCATCGTAACGCGCCCTGGCGCTATCGAGCTGGATGACGCGGTCGCCGCGAACCGCATCGCTGAGCGGCGGTGCCCGCAAGGTGTCACCGAGCAGGGAGACGGCCTCGAACGGTGGGGGCGCTGTGTCCGATCGAGCGGCGTCACCTCCACATGCCACCAGGATCAACCCCATCAGCGGTCGTGTCTCACACCAACGCATGTCCCACTCCGGGATCGAGAACGCCCAAGGTTAGCGCGGCCGTGACGTCGGAGCCAGGGTCGATGCGATCGCGGGCGCCCTCCCGGGTCATAGGTGGGGCGCACCGGCGTGGACGAACGCGGTGGTGGTTCGGACGTCCGCGGTCAGAATCCCGGAATGAAGCCGAACTGCCAGGTCCACCGCTTGCGCTCGAAGGCGTAGGCGTAGTCGAACTCGACGACGGCGAACCCAAAGAGGTTCATTCGCACCGCCAAGCCGGAGCTATACACCGGATAGCGGTTCCCACCGAGGAAGAACGCCTGCTCGTTCCGCGAGGTCGCGGGGTTGTTCGCCGACCAGGCGAGCCCCGCATCCCCGAAGAACGCCAACTCGATCGGGAGGTAGCCGTAGTAGCCACTGCCGACCCCGAGTGCGCCGAGCAATGGAAAACGGATTTCCGCGCTGGCGACGGCCACGCGAGAGCCCTGCAGTCGGTCGAAGAGCAGGCTGAGGTTCCCGCAATCCGGCGTCTCGTCGCATTCAGACGACGCGAACGAGTTATTGTCGTATCCGCGTACGAGCCCTGGATATCCGAGGAAGATTGGTTGCAGGCGTTCCTCCGCCGCTCTGCCACCCCAACGCCCGTAGTGGAAGAGGCGCGTGGCGAACGTGAACGGCCGGACGGGGACGATGTACTTCCGGACGTCACCAAGCAGGGCGACGTAGCTCGCGTTGCCGAGCGCCGGGCTGATCTCGAAGCGATACCGCTGCCCCACGATGGGCGATGTCGCACCTTGCAGGCTGTTGTCGTACACCAACGCCAGACTTGCCGTCGCCACCTGGATGCTGGCGAGCGTCGTGTCGTCCGTCGTGTCGAGGACGACATCGCCGTTGGCGGTCCGGCCCCGCTCGCGCACCTCGAGTCCGTAGCGAATGTCGCGCACGCCCGCGGACGCTTCGACGCGGCGCACCCGGCTGAACGGATACGCCACGAGCCCGGTGAGTTCGCGGGTGGTCAAGCGCTGCTTGACGACCTGCTCGACGAAGACGGTCTGACTGTCAATCGTGGTGAAGAACCCGGAGACGAATCCCGTGAGATACGGGACCTGCTGCGCGAAGATGCCCCAATTGAGGCGCCGGGTGAGATTGGTGTAACCAAGGACACCGCCGATGTCCTTGAGTGACCCGTTCACCTGAAGCGCGGTGGTCAGATTCCGGTTCCCCAACATGTCGCTCCAATAGAGCGCGGCCCCACCGCCAATGGCGGTCCCGAACGAGCTGGTGCCGACGATCAGCGACGGTTGTGCGACGTAGTCGAGCGCCAGGCCCGGCGAGTACGGGTCGGTTTCGAACTCCAGGGTGTCAGCCAGTCCCGTGCGGGCGTCGGCGAGCACGGTCACGACGTCATCGGTGATGCGCTCGGCCGGCGGCAGTGAAGCGGGATCGACGGATGCGAACCGGTCGACCACGGGCGTGCCGGCCAGGACGGTGGGATCGTCCACGGCGTACAACTGGTAACCGTCATTCTGGTACACCGACATGACGAGCTTGTCGGTCGTCCGCGCCACGGTGAGCGCGGGGCTGAGCGGTGTGATGCCCGAGACCCCGGTATACAGGTTGGTGACCTGCGCCGTCTCACCGTCGGCGAGACGTATCCGATACACGTTGGTGATGCCGGAACGATCCGACAGAAACAGGAGGCTGGCGCCATCCGCCGACCACTGTGGGTTGAACAGCCTCCCTGCATCGAAACTGGCAACGTGCTCGATCGCGCCGGTCGCGGGCGTCAGGATCGCCAGCTGGTACGGTCCGTAGGCCAGGTCCTCCAGATCGGTGGTAAACCGGTCGGTGGCGAACGCGATGCGGCTCCCGTCCGGCGACCAGGTCGGTTCGATGTCGCCGTAGGGGTCGTTGGTCAGCCGGCGAAGCAGACTTCCTTCGAGGTCATAGAGGAACAGGTCGGACAACCCGCCGCGCAGTGCCGAGAACACGATATGCCGGCCGTCAGGCGACCAGTCGGGGTTGTAGATCTCGTCCAGCTCGGGGAGCACGATGTCTCTCGTTCGATCGCCGCTCTCGACGTCGATCAACGAGAGGACCGGCTTGCCTTTGGTCACGCCCGCGAGCGCGAACCGGCGCCCATCGGGCGACCAGGCGCCGGCGGAGTTGATGAACTGCAAGCTCTCAAAATGCGGATCGACCGCGGTCCGCGTGACCTTCCGGACGATCTTGCCGGTCTCGACGTCGCCGATGAAGATGTCGATCGAGAACAGGTCCCTGGCCGAGATAAACGCGAGATACCGGCCATCGGGGCTCAGCGATGGCGCGACGCTCGTTTCCCCGGCCGGCCCGTCTGAAAAGAGTCGCGTGCCGTATTCCGAGGCCGGCGTGGTCAGCGCGACCAAGGGGTCATACGTGGTGTGGATGGCGCGGTGCCACGCGCCGGAAAGCGAATCGGCCGAGGTCCCCAGCAGGCGCGAGATGGCCATCTCGGGATTTTGCGCCCGCCCGGCCGTCTTCAGGAGCCTCCCGACAACCTCGTCGCCGTACCGGCCGCCGACATACGCCCACAGGGCGTGTCCCCACCGGTAGGGGAACCAGGTGTACGGATCGCCGAGCTGTTGCAGGCTGGGGAGCTTGTCGCGCGCCGCCCCGTCCCGGATCCACATCGCCGTATTGCCGTCGATTGGTCCGATGGAGAGGTACTCGGCCATGCCCTCGATGAACCACAACGGCAGGCGCAGCGCCCCGGGGATGCCGCCGGTTTGCACCGACCGCCCCTCACCGGTGATCTCAAACTGGAAAGCATGCACCAACTCATGGCCCAGGACGTGATCCGTCTCGGCCAGACCGCCGGCAAACGGCAGCACCATCCGCCGCTTGAAGACTTCGGTGACCCCGCCGGTGGATTCGCCCAGCTCGCCGGTCAGGGCGTTGGTCTGCTCGAAGTGCGGGTGACTGGCGTACATGATCAGGGGCTGCCTGCTCGACAGCTCATGATTCAGCAGCCGCGACAGCCGCGAGTACCATCGCTCCGCCATCCGCCCGGAAAGGACCGCGGCTTCCCGCTCTTCCGGATAGTGGTAGATGTCGAAGTGCTCGGTCCGCAGCACGACAAAATCGAAACGTTCGTATTGGACCTTGTTGCGGCCGAAGTACTGTGCCTCGGTCGGCGAGGCCGTCACGGCAAGCGCAATGGTTCCGAGGATCAACAACGACGTTCTGATGGAGACGGTCATGGACAATCCGGGATGTGGACGTGCACCGATCGTGCGGTTCTACCCCTAAGTAACCGGTCGTGCGATCAGAGGTTCCCCCTGCACGACAACCGGGTGCGTCATTCTGTTACCGCCGAGTGGGGCGCGGGGATGGCGGTTGGCGCAACCGGCTCAAGAAACTCGTCGCGGTACATCCTGGTCAGGACGAAGAAGTAGCTGAGCGCCAGTGGACCGATCAGGATGCCGAGGATACCAAAGTACCTGATGCCGGCGAACGCCCCCACGAGCGTCACCATCGGGTGAATCTGCGCCCACCGGCGATACACGAACGGCCGAATGAAGTTGTCGGCGCTGGCCACGATCACGCCGCCCCAGATCACCAGGAACACGGCCGCGGGCCAACGCCCGTCGATGGCGAGGGCGATGCACGCCGGACCCCAGATCACGAGGCTGCCGATCACCGGCACGATCGAAATGAGTCCCGTCACCGTGCCCCAGAACAACGCGTTGTCCAGACCGATCAACCAGAACGCGGTCCCCACCAGCACGCCCTGGACGAGCGCGATGAGGAAGATGCCGATGAGGGTCGAGTTGGTGACGTCGCGGAACCGCTGCCGCAGCGTTTCCGCGTTCGTCTCGGAGAACGGAATGTAAGGGCGGAACAGGTCCCAGGCGCGCTCCGGCGCGAGACAGAGGAAGTACAGGCCGAAGAACGCGATGGTCAAATTGAGCACGAGCCGGGTCGCGGTCCCGATCAGGCTGAAGGCGCTGGCCCCGAGCCAGGTGATGAGCTGCTCGCCGATCGACGCGAGGCGCGGACCGACCTCGAACGTGCCCAGTTGCAACGCGGCAATCCGCTGGAGCGCCGGGCCGTGGATGACATCCCGGGCGATCCCCTGCGCCTCGTTGACCAGCAGTGTCGCGATAGAGACGCCGGGGAAGATGACCAGCAGGACCGCGATCGCCGTCACCACCGATGCCGCGAGCGCGGGCCGGAGCCGGCGACGGAGGATCTCGTTCAGTGGTCGTGCGAGCACATACAACACCGCGCCGCCGATGAGGCCGCTGGTGTAGGGCGACAGCGCGATCGCGAGGGCCACGCCGAGCAGGATCACCGCGACGGCGGCCCGCTGGCGGTTGGTATCGAGCAAGGGCATCGGGGTGTAAGGTAGCCGGAAGACCGCCTCCCCGACCACGGGCCGGGTCCCGCGGCGTTCACGCCGCGACTAAGTTTCGCCCGATGACCCCTCCCGAACGCACACCGGATCCGCATCAGGCCGCTGCCAAGGTCGTGCGGATGCTCCGGACCGCCGGCGATCCGGCCACACGCGAGGGCATGCGCCGGTATTTCAAGTCCGACGAGGACGTGACGTTCTTCGGCGTGCCGGCACCGGCGATCCGGCGGATGGTGCGGGATCTGTTCGCTGAGGCTCGAACCCGTTGGACCTACGCCAATGGGCTGGCGTTTTGCGACGCGATGGTCAGCCGGCCCGAACTCGATGCGAAGCTGTGCGGGATACTCCTTCTCGCGCGGTACGAGCGGCACTTTCCGGCTGGCCTGCTGGCGGTGGCGCGCCGCTGGTTGGCGACCGACCGGCTGGCCACGTGGGCCGCCGTCGACGCGCTGGCACATCGGATCGTGAGTCCCCTCATCGAGCGGTATCCGAACGCGGGCCCGCAGGTGCGGCGCTGGGCGTCCGCCCGCAACGTGTGGGTGCGGCGCGCCGCGGCGGTCTCGTACGTCCCACTCGCCAGGCGGGGGGATCGGTTGGACGACGCGTACGCCGTTGCCGACGCGATGTTGGACGAAACCCACGACCTGCTGCACAAGGCGACCGGCTGGCTGTTACGCGAGGCCGGCAAGACCGACATGCGACGACTGGAGCGTTACCTGCGCGATCGCGGCGCCCAGGTTCCTCGCACCGCCCTGCGGTACGCCATCGAGCGGTTTCCCGATCCTGCCCGTCGCGCCCTCTTGGAGTCCACCCGATGACCACACACGCCTTGGCCGCACTCACCGCCGGGTTCGATCCGGTCTACGCGGTCCTCGACCCGACGCCGCAATACGCCTGGCCGCTGTTGGCCCAACGCGCGGGGTGCGACGTCTGGGTCAAGCACGAAAACCATACACCCACCGGCGCGTTCAAGGTGCGGGGGGGCCTGACCTATCTCGCTGAACTCAAACGCACCCAGCCGGATGTTCGGGGCGTCATTGCGGCGACCCGAGGGAACCACGGCCAGAGCGTCGCGTTTGCGGCGGCGCGGCACGGATTGTCTTCGGTGGTCGTGGTGCCGCACGGCAACAGCGTCGAGAAGAACGCCGCGATGCGGGCGTTTGGTGCCGAGCTGGTGGTGCACGGGCGCGACTTCCAGGAGGCACTCGAATACACGGTCGGCCTGGCGGAGGAGCGCGGCCTGCACGTCGTGCCGCCGTTCCATCCCGCGTTGCTGCGCGGAATCGCGTCGTACGCGATCGAGTTCTTCCGCGCGGTCGACGAGCTGGCCGCGGTGTACGTGCCGGTTGGCCAAGGATCCGGTATCTGTGCCGTCATCATGGCGCGGGACGCGTTGGGTCTCACCACCGACGTGATCGGCGTCGTTGCGGAGGCCCTGCCCGCCTATCGCCTGTCGTTCGAGGCGGGCGCGCCCGTATCCACCGACCCCGCCGATACCATCGCGGACGGGGTCGCCTGTCGGGTGCCCATTCCGGAGGCGCTGGATATCATCACGCGTGGTGCCGCCCGCGTGGTGTCGGTGAGCGAAACCGCCATCCGCCAGGCCATGCGGCACTACTACACCGATACGCACAACGTCATCGAGGGTGCCGGAGCAACTCCGCTCGCGGCGCTCCTGGCGGAACGGGCGATGATGGCTGGCAAGCGCGTCGGCGTGGTCGCCTCGGGTGGGAACGTCGATCGGGAGGTGTTTCTCGACGTGCTGCGTGCGGACGACTGACCCCGCCAGGGCGGGGACCGTTTCCACGGGATCGGGTGTATCTTGTCCCGTTCGTGATTCGCCGTGATCCGCTCACGAGGTCCCGCATGCCCCGTTCCCGCACCCGTTGCTTCGTTCCGGTCGCCCTGATTCTCGCGGCCGGCCCCGGCTCGCTCCAGGCCCAGACCTTCGTCCACTCGATCACGGCGGCGCCGGCCGTATCCGGTTTCGGCAGTGCCGTGGCGGTGGGTGAAGCCGACGTGCTCGTGGCGGAGCCCTTCAACGCAAGGACCGCCGGCATGGTGTTCGTCTATCGCAAGGGCGAGGACGGGTGGGCCGAGGTCCTGCGGCTGACCGCGTCGGACGCGACGTCAGGGGATCAGTTTGGTCGGGCGATCGCGCTCGACGGCTCGTACCTCCTGGTGGGGGCGCCGGCGGCCGGTGGCGCAAGGGGCGCGGCGTACGTGTTCCAGCGCTCGCGCTCGGGTGAATGGACGCAGGTCGCACGGCTCGCGCCTGAGGGCGCCGCGGCAGGCGGGCGGTTCGGGGCGGCCGTCGCGATCACCGGCGACGTGGTGATGGTCGCGGCCGGGGGATCGAGTGAATCGCCGGGGGTGGTGTACGTGTTCGAGCGGGACGGGACGCGCTGGGCCCCGCAGGGTACGCTCGGTCCGATGGAAGCGGAAGCAGACGACGGCTTCGGCGCCGCGATCGCGCTGGGCGCTGAGGTGGCGGTGATCGGCGCGCCGCGCCGCACCGGCCGGGCCGGTGCGGCGTTCGTATTCCGTCGCGGTGCCGGCGCCGCGCGCTGGACCGAGGAAGCGATGCTCCTTGGCGGTGACGGCGAGGCGAATGCGCAGTTCGGGTCCGCCGTGTCGCTGGACGGGCCGGCGGTGGTGGTGGGCGCGCCGTTCGCGGACGGATCCGTGGGCGCGGTCTTCACGTTCGCTCGTGACGTGGAGGACGGCACATGGAGCGTCAACGACCGGCTGGTGCCGTTCGACGGCGCGCGGCAGAACCGGTTCGGCGCGGCCATTGCCGCGGCGGACGACGCGCTCTGGATCGGCGCGCCGGGTGCGTCGGGGTTCCAGGGACGCGTGTACCAGGTGCGGCGCGGCGCGGCCGACGGCTGGGCCGGCGTGGGCAAGCTCGGCGCCGAGGGGTTGGCGCGCGGCGACGCGTTTGCCGGGGCCGTCGCGGTCCGCGGCACCGTGGCGGTGGTCGGGGTCGTCCGCGCCGATTACGGCGAAGGGACCGCGATGATTTTCGAGCGGCGCGATGGGCGCTGGCAGGCCGTGGCGACGGTGCTCAGTGAGGTGGGCAATTATGCGCCGATCGTCGGCGGCCAGATCGACTGCGCATCGGGCGTCGCCGCGCAATTCGACTGCGACGGGATGAACCTCGTCGCGTTTATGCCGGTAAGCGCCATCGGCGGTGCGCGCGGTGTCCGAGTCAACGACATCTGGGGCTGGACCGATCCCGCGACCGGCCGCGAGTACGCCCTGGTGGGCCGGGTAAACGGAACGTCGTTCGTCGACGTCACCGAGCCCGCCGATCCGCAATACCTGGGCGACCTGCCCAAGACGGAGGGGGCGCCCGGCAGTACCTGGCGGGACATCAAGGTCTATCGCGACCACGCGTTCATCGTGGCCGACGGCGCCGGCGAGCACGGCATGCAGGTGTTCGATCTCACACGGTTGCGTGGCGTCACCGCTCCCGTCACGTTCACGGAGACGGCGCACTACGACCGGATCCATTCCGCGCACAACATCGTCATCAACGAGCAGACCGGATTCGCGTACGCGGTCGGCAGCAGTGCCGGCGGCGAAACGTGCGGTGGTGGGTTGCACATGATCGACCTGCGGCAGCCCGATCGGCCGACGTTCGCCGGCTGCTTCGCCGACAGCGAGACGGGCCGGCGCGGCACCGGCTACAGCCACGACGCCCAGTGCGTCGCGTACCACGGGCCCGACACGGAGCACGCCGGGAAGGAAATCTGTTTCGGCGCCAACGAGACCGCGTTGAGCATCGCCGACGTGACCGACAAGGACGCGCCGGTCGCGTTGTCCCGCGCGTCGTATCCGAACGTCGCGTACACCCATCAGGGTTGGCTGACCGAAGACCAGCACTATTTCTACATGAACGACGAACTCGACGAATTGCGCAGCGATCTCGCCGGCACGCGCACGCTCGTCTGGGACGTGACGGACCTCGACGATCCGGTGCTCGTGAAGGAACACTTCGGAACCGAGAAGGCGACCGACCATAACCTCTACATCCGCGGCAACCTGATGTACCAGTCGAACTACGTCAGCGGACTCCGGGTGCTCGACATCAGTGACGCGGAGAATCCCGTCGAGGTCGGCTTCTTCGATACGGTGCCCTACGGCGACAACGGCGCCGGGTTCGGCGGATCGTGGAGCAACTACCCGTTCTTCACCAGCGGCATTGTGATCGTCACGAGCGGCCGGGAAGGGTTGTTCATCGTCAAGCAACGGGAGCTTGTGCCCTGAGCGGCGAATTCCCACCGCACAACGGATTGGTGCAACGATGCGATACGTAACCAAACGTTCGTCATGGTCTCCCGCGGCGCTGGCCCTTCTCGGCGCGCTCGCGCCGCCGAGGGCGGCGGCGCAGGGGTCGGACGCCCACCTGCTGTACGTGTGCAGCCAGGACGCGGCGGTGGTGTCCGTGATCGACACGCGGCGCAACGAGGTCGTCGAGACCATCGATCTCCAGGCGCTCGGATTCCCGGCCAACGCGAAACCGCATCACACGGTCGTCGAGCGTGACGGCTCGTTCTGGTACCTGTCGCTGATCGGCGCCAACAAGGTGTTGAAGTTCGACCGCGACAACCGGGTGGTCGGCCAACTGGACTTCGTCGCCCCCGGCATGCTGGCGCTGCATCCCGAGACCGACGCGATGTACGTCGGGCGCTCGATGAGCGCGGTCAACCCGCCGCAGCGGATCGGGATCATCGACCGATCGACGATGACCATCGATGAGCTGGACGCCTTTTACCCGCGTCCGCACGCCCTGGCGGTCGCGCCCGCCGGCGGGTTCGTCCTGACGGCGTCGCTGGCCGAGAACCAGATCACGATCGTCGACGCCGCCACCCTGGAACTCACCACCCGGGCCATCGACGGCGGTCACCAGATGCTGGTGCAGTTCGCGTTTTCACCCGACGGATCGCGGCTCGTGGCGGGCGGGCAGATGTCCGGCGAGTTGCTGGTGTTCGACGCGACCGCGTTACCGGCGCTGCGACTGGTGAAGCGGATCCCGGTGAACGCGGAACCCTGGCATCCGGTGTTCACGCCCGACGGCCGTTCGGTCTACTTCGGGAACAAAGGCGCCAACACCGTCACCGTGGTCGATGCCACGACGTGGGAAGTGGCGGTGGTGATTGAGGGTGAGGGGCTGGCCGAGCCCCACGGAAGCGCCGTCTCGCCCGACGGGCGCTTCGTGTACATCACGAGTAACAACCTCAAGGGTGTGTATACCGACAGCCACGGCGGGCATCCGGGAACGGTGGCCGTCATCAATACCACGACGCATCGCATCGAGAAGGTCATCGAGGTACCGCCGGGCGCGACGGGACTCAGTGCGCGACTCCGCTAGTCGCGCGCTCCTCGCGGTGTTTGCGTTTACCGGGTGCGCCGGAGGCGGCGCGCGCGGCGCCGGCGGGCCTGCCCCGACCGCCCGCGCGTTCCCGCCGGTCTTCGAGCGCATGGTCAGCGGCATCGAGGTCCTCGATCGCGATGGCCGCCCACTGCCGCACCCCTTCCTCGGCGGGCTGAACGTCCCACGACCGCAACTGGTTGACGTCGATCGTGACGGCGATCTGGATCTCTTCATCCAGGAACGCTCGGGCGGACTCACCTACTTCGAGCGGGTGGGTGGGCCCGATGAACTGCGGTATGCGTGGCGCACCGACCGGTACCAGGACCTCGAGATCGGCGAGTGGTTCCGCTTCGCCGACATCGACGGCGACGGCGACTACGACCTGCTCGCGGAGGAGCGGTTCAGCTTCATTCGCTACTACCGCAACGACGGGCGACCGGGAGCGCCGGCCTTCGTGCTCGCCGCGGACACGCTGCGCGCGACCGATGGCGCTCCGCTGTTTTCCGATCGGCAGAACATCCCCAACGTGGTCGACATCGACTGCGACGGCCGGCTCGATCTGTTCATCGGACGGTTGATCGGCACCGTGAGCCGGTACGAGGCCGAAGCGACCGACGAACACGGCGTGCCGCGATTCACCCTGGTGACCGAGCGGTTCGAAAACATCGAAATCGTCGCGCAGATCGGCAGCCTGCACGGCGCCAACACGCTCACGTTCGCCGACGTCGACGCCGACGGCGACTACGATCTGTTCTGGGGTGATTTCTTCGAGGCGGGCCTGTTGTTCATTGAGAACACCGGCCCCGACTGCGCGACCCCCGTGCTCCGCGGCGAGCCGGTGAAGTTCCCGCTGGACGATCCGATCGAAACGAGCGGCTACAACGCGCCCAGCTTCGGGGACGTGGATGGTGACGGCGATCTCGATCTGCTGGTTGGCGTGATCGGTGGTGCCTATAACCCGAACCGGACGACGGCGGACAACCTGCGCCTGTTCGAGCAGACCGCACCGGGGTCCTTTGGCCTCCGCTCCCTGCGGTTTGCCGGCGCCATCGACGTGGGCAGTGAGAGCCTGCCGGTGTTCGTCGACGACGACGGGGACGGTGACCTGGACCTGTGGCTGGCGAACAAGATCGAACCTGAGGCGCCGTCGACCGGCGGGATGGTCCGGTTTGAGAACCGCGGCACGGCGCAGCGTCCGGCGTTTGCCTGGAGCGGGACCATCGACCTGGGCCGTGCCTACCATTATGCGCCCGCGTTCGGCGATCTGGATGGCGATGGCGATCTCGACCTGTTGCTCGGCAATTGGCGCAAGGACGTGCAGTGGTTTCGCCAGGACGGGTCCCCCCAGCGGCCCGACTACGTGCTGGTCGATTCGTCGGTGGTATCGCTCACGCGGGGGAGTAACACCACGCCGGCCTTGGTCGACATCGACGCGGACGGCGACCTGGATCTGTTCGTCGGCGAAGCGTCCGGAACCATCAACTTCTATCGCAACGTGGGATCGACCCGCGTCCCGGCGTTCGAGCTCGTCAGTGACGAATATCTCGACATCGACGTCGGCCGGCGCTCCTTTCCCACCTTCGTCGATCTCGACGGCGACGGCGATCAGGACATGGTCATCGGACGCGAGGCCGGTGGGATCGTCTATTACCGCAACGACGGCACCGCCCGCGCGCCGAACTTCGTGCTGGACGAGTCGTTCAACCTTCCACTGGACCATTTCTCGACACCGGTCTTCGTTGATCTCGACGGCGACGGCGATCTGGACGTGGTGGCGGGCGGAACGGGTGGTGGACTGCTGTACTTTGTGAATAGAACCCGATGATTGCAAATTGCTGATTGCAGATTGCAGATTGCAGATTGAGGATTGGAGAATTGGAAGAATCGAGGATTGCGGAGTGGAGATGACAGAACGGGGAAGTGATAGCTCCGCCATCCCCAATCTGCAATCAGCAATCAGCAATCAGCAATCAGCAATCTGCAATCCACAAACCAAGGACATTCCGATGGCAACCACCTCAGCCGCGTCCGCGATCTGGACCGGAACGCTCAAGGCTGGATCCGGGAAATACGAGGCCGGTTCCGGCGCGTTCGCCGGGGACTACACGTTTCTCACCCGCTTCCAGAGCGCGCCCGGCACGAATCCCGAAGAGTTGATCGCCGCGGCGCACGCCGCGTGTTTCAGCATGGCGCTTGCCGCGGACTTGGAGCGGGCCGGGACGCCGGCGACCGCCATCAGCACGAGGGCGCGATGCACGATCGATACCGTGGATGGCGGCGCGCGCATCACGACCATGCAGCTGACGACTCGCGGGACCGTCCCGGGTCTCGATGACGACGCGTTCAAGGCGGCGGCGGCGAAGGCGAAAGACGGCTGCCCCGTGTCGAAGGCGCTTGCGGGTAACGTCACGGTGGAGTTGGACGCCACGCTCGAGTCGTGACGGAACCGGTCCTCCCGCGGGCGATCCATCGGGCCGACGACGCCGTTACCATTACGTGGGCAGAAGGTCACGTTGGGATCTACGCCGCACGCGAGCTGCGCCTGGCGTGCCATTGCGCGGTGTGCCGGGAAGAGCTGACGGGTCGGATCATGCTCGATCCGGCGACGGTCCCCACCGATATCGCGCCACGACGGATCGAACTGGTGGGCGGGTACGCCATCAAGATCCAGTGGAGTGACGGGCACGACACCGGCCTGTACACGTACGAGCATTTGCTGGCGCTCTGTCCCTGCGCGGCATGCAACCCGTGAGGAACCGCTAGCTGGATCCGGTTACCCATTCGCTGATCGGTGCCGCGCTGGCGGAGACCGGGCTCGCCCGTCGCACGGGGCTGGGAACCGCGACCCTGCTGATCGGTGCGAACCTGCCTGACCTCGACGTCCTCGCCTATTTCGGCGGACCGACCTTTGCGCTCGCCGCGCGGCGCGGTTGGACCCATGGCGTGCTGGCGATGGCGGTGCTGCCGTTCGTCCTCACGACGGCGATCGTCTGGTGGGATCGGGTCGCGCGCCGCCGTGGTGCCGATCGCCAACCGGTGGTGCCGGCGCAAGTGCTCTTTCTTGCCACGTTGGCCATCCTGACCCACCCGGTGCTCGACTACCTGAACGTGTATGGCATCCGCTGGCTCATGCCGTTTGACGACCGCTGGTTCTATGGCGATGTGTTGTTCATCGTGGACCCCTGGGTGTGGGGGTTGCTCGCCGCCGGGGTGTGGTTGGCGCGCCGCACGCCGCGCCGTCCTCGCGTCGCCCGCGGCGCCTTGGCGCTCACGACCGTGTACGTCGCGCTCATGGGTGTCTCGATGCTGGCGGCGCGCCGGGCCGTGATACGGCGGCTGCCCGCGTCCGATACGGTTCAGCGCATGATGGTGGCGCCGGTGGCGGGGAATCCGTTCCGCAAATGGGTCGTGCTGGAACAGGATGCGCGGTACCGCGTCGGCGGGTTTTCCTGGGTGGGCGCTCCGGGATTCCGCTATGCCGACCTGACGGTACTGTCTCGCCGCGACGATCAACCCGCGGTCCGGGCGGCGGCGGCCGCACCCGACATGGACCACTTCCTCTATTGGGCTCGGTTCCCCTTCTTTGTGGTGGAATCGCGTGCGGCAGGGACCGTGGTGCACGCCGTCGACGCGCGGTATGCCGTCGATCCCGAGGCGTCATTTGGCGCCGTAACCGTGGAGGCTGATCGAAAGTGATCGAGGACCTGATTCGCCAATGGGACGGTTTTGCGGTCGTGACCGGCCACGATGCCGAGACGGATTGCTGGTTCTTCATTGCGATGCATGACATCACGCTGGGTGTGGCGGTCGGCGGCACGCGCATGAAGATCTACGATACGCCGGCCGACGGCCTCCGGGATGCCATGCGCCTGGCCGAAGGGATGACCAACAAGTGGGCCGGCGTGGGGATACCGTACGGCGGTGGCAAGGGTGTGATCGCGTTGTCGCAACCGGCCGCATACGGCGATCGCGAGCGGTTGCTGCGGTCGTACGGCCGTCTGCTTGGTTCGCTGCACGGCGCGTTCATGACCGGCCAGGATCTGGGGACGTTTCCCGAGGACATGGTCATGATCGCGCGCGAAGGGAAATACGTGCACGGGGTTGACCTCGAAAGCGGATCGGCCATCGATCCGGGGCCGTATACCGCTCGAGGTGTGATGGTAGGCATTCGTGCCGCGGTGCGTGATGCGTTCGGTTCGGACGATCTGACCGGTCGGTCGGTGCTCATTCAGGGTGCGGGTGATGTCGGCGGTCCCCTCGCCGACGAGTTGCACGCCGCGGGCGCCACGCTCCTGATCAGCGATGTCGACGCCGATCGGGCCAAGGCGGTCGCGGCGCGGGTGCACGGCAGGATCGTGGCGCCGGAGAACGTGTACGGGACGTCGTGCGACGTGTACGCGCCGTGCGCGGTGGGCGCCACGGTGAACGCCGAAACGATTCCCAACCTCGCGTGCCGCATCGTCGCCGGGTCCGCCAATAACCAGCTCGCCGAGATCAAGGACGCCGAGCGGCTGCGGGCGCACGGGATTCTGTATGCACCCGACTACATCATCAACGGCGGAGGCGCCGCCGCGTTCGGCTTGATGGCGCAGGGTACCAAGGACGAGGCCGCGCTGATGGCCAAGGTCGAGGGGATCGAGCAGGTGCTCGGCGGCATCTTCCGCGAGGCGAAGGCGCGTGACGAGTCGCCCGTGGCGGCGGCGCAGCGCGCGGTGGATCGCGTGTTGGGTCGTTCGGCGGCGTAGGCGACCCCCGTGGATCTACGCGATACCTTCGGCCGCCCACTCGGCAGCCTCCGGATCTCGGTCACGGATCGCTGTAACCTGCGGTGTGCGTATTGCATGCCGGAGAACGAGTACGTCTGGTTACCGCGCGCGTCCATCCTGACGCTCGAGGAAACCGCCCGACTCGCCCGGGTGTTCGTATCGCTTGGGGTGACCAAGCTACGGCTGACCGGTGGCGAGCCGCTGTTGCGCACCGACCTGCCGTTTCTGGTGGGACAGTTGTGCGCCATCCCCGGCGTCGGCGATCTGGCGATGACCACCAATGCCGTGCTGCTCGCCAAGTACGCGGCGGCGCTTCGCGCGGCCGGGCTGCAGCGTGTCACGGTGAGCCTGGACAGCTTGCGGGGCGACCGCTACCGCGACCTGACGCGCGCGGAGCGGCTACCCCAGGCGCTCGACGGCATTGCGGCCGCGGCCGCGGCCGGTCTTGGTCCGATCAAGCTCAACATGGTGGTCATGCGCGACGTGAACGACGATGAAGTGATCGACATGCTGGAATTCGGCCGCGAGCGTGATATCGAGGTCCGGTTCATCGAGTACATGGACGTGGGCGGCGCGACCAACTGGTCGATGGATCGGGTCGTTTCACGCGCCGATCTGCTGCGGGACATTCAGGCACATTACGGTGCGGTGATCGAACACCCCGCCTCGGATCTGGCGGCGCCCGCCGAGCGCTTCCTGCTGCCGGATGGTCGCGCGTTCGGGATCATCGCGTCGACCACCCAGCCGTTTTGCCGAACGTGCGATCGCAGTCGACTCACGGCGGACGGCGTGTGGTTCCTGTGTCTCTACGCCGCGGACGGCATCGACCTCAAGCGCATGCTGCGGGGCGGCGCCGCGGACGACCAGGTGGCCGACGAGATTCGGCGCGTATGGTCCAGCCGCGCCGACCGCGGTGCCGAGCAACGCGCGGCGCTGCCCGCGCGGGGGGCGTTGTACCAGGTGGATGGCCTCCGGGTCGATCCACACCGGGAAATGCACACGCGTGGGGGGTGACGTGCCGGCGGCCGCGATGTGGCGTAGCGGATGGGCGCGTGCAGTGATCCTGGTGGCCTCGGGTGGCGTGGGTGCCTGCGCGCACACCCCGCCCCCCGACTTCGCGCCGGATCCTGGTCTCGTGGCGCGGATCGAGTCGATCCGGATCTTCGTGCCGGCCGCCGTCTGCCCAGGCGGGACCGTCCGGGCTTCGTACAGTGCGACACTGCGGGATGGGACCGAGATTCCCTTCGCGACGCGCTACGACGACGATCATCCCCCGGAACTCCACGTAGTGTTTCTCAGCCGTTACAGTCCGAATGCCGTGGCGCTCGAAAACGGCGATTGGGACACCGACGACGATCCGCTGCTGAGCGCGATGGAGGGGTTCGCGCTCCGCGCCACGTTGCGCGCCAATCGCGCCGTCCACGCTGAAGAAATCCTCATACCTGATTATGCTTGTTCCCACCACGCGTTTGGTTTCATTGGCGATCGCGGAACGCGGGGGGAGGCTGGCGGACCCGGCCCGGACGTGGTGGTCCGGCTGGCGGTGCTCGCGTCACCCTTTTACCGGCGTCTGATCGTGGCGGGCGTTCACGTGGAGGACGCGCCGCCGTTCTACGTGCTGGCCGACGCGGCGGCGGTCCCGTCCGCCGATTGGTTGGTCATCGAATCGCGCGGCGGTCGTGGTGGTCGGGGGATGGGTGGCGAGACGGGACGGGACGGCAGCGACGGGGTGGCCGGCTGTCCCGGGACCGGCGGTGGCGCGGGTGGAGCGGGTGGCAACGGTAGCGCAGGTGGTCCGGGGGGGCGCGGCGGGCGCATTACGGTGTTCGTACCGGTGCGAGATCGATTTCTGGCCGGGCTGGTGGATGTGCGCACGCCCGGCGGTGAGGGCGGGGAAGGCGGTCCCGGCGGCGCCGGTGGCGATGGAGGGAAGGGTGGTGCGGTGCAAGGGGACCGCCGGCGCTGTTCAGCGGGAGCCGACGGGCCGGACGGACGTGATGGGCGGGCAGGGGTGCCGGGCGCGGACGGTGTGCCGGGCCTGCGCGCGCAGGTTATCACGGTTCCGGCCAAGGAGGTGTTCGGGGCCCGGATTCCGCCCGAACTGGCGGCATTGATCAACTATGAAAGAGAGGAAGACCGGTGATTGTCGCGGTCCCCAAGGAAACGGCGGTGGGCGAGACGCGAGTCGCGTTGACCCCGGACGCCGCGAAACGTCTCGTGAACAAGGGCCACGTGATTCGCGTCGAGGCAGGCGCGGGACGGGCGGCCTCGTTCACTGACGATACATACCGGGAAGCCGGATGCGAGGTCGTGGCGGATCGGGGGCAGATCTGGGCGGGGGACGTCGTGCTGACGTTCATGCCGCCGGAGGACACCTCCGTCCTCCCGGCGGGCTCGGTGGTGATCGGCCTGTTCTGGCCGCTCACCAACCACGCCATGGTCAGCGCCCTCGCGGCCCGCAACGTCACCAGTTTCAGCCTCGATCTCCTCCCCCGAATCACGCGCGCACAGTCCATGGACGTCCTGTCATCGATGAGCACGGTCGCAGGCTACAAGGCCGTGCTCCTGGCGGCGAATTCGCTCGGCAAGTTCTTCCCGATGCTGGTGACGGCGGCCGGGACGATTGCGCCGGCCAAGGCGCTGATCCTCGGTGCGGGTGTGGCGGGGCTGCAGGCCATCGCGACCGCGCGGCGGCTGGGCGCCGTCGTCGAGGCGTTCGACGTGCGTCCCGCGGTCAAGGAACAAGTCGAGAGTCTCGGCGCGAAGTTCCTCGAGGCGGCAACGGGAGACCTGTCGGCGGAAGGTGAAGGCGGCTACGCGAAGGAGATGTCCGCGGATCAGCATCAGCGGGAACTCGAGTTGATTCATGCGCACATCAAACAGGCCGACCTCGTGATCACGACCGCGTTGATTCCGGGCAAACCGGCGCCGCTGCTGATCACCGACGAGATGGTGCGGGACATGAAGCCCGGTTCCGTCATCGTCGATCTGGCGGCCGAGGCGGGCGGCAACTGCGCGGGCACGGTGAAGGGGCAGGATGTCGTCAAGGATGACGTGGTCATCATCGGACGGCTCAACCTCCCGGCAACCATGCCGGTGCATGCCAGCCAGATGTACGCCCGCAACCTGTCCACGTTCCTGGAGTTGATGGCGGGCGAGGGTGGCGTCACGCTCGACTTCGAGGACGAGATCATTCAGGGGAGCTGCATAACCCATGAGGGGAAGATCGTGAACGACCGCGTTCGGCAGGCGATCGAAGGAGGGGCGGCATGACCGGAATCGACGTGCTGGTCACGCTGATCGTGATCTTCGTCTTGGCGATGTTCGTGGGGTTCGAAGTGATCACCAAGGTCCCCCCCACGTTGCACACGCCGCTGATGTCCGGGTCCAACGCCATCTCCGGGATCTCGATCATCGGGGCGCTCATCGTGGCGGGACGCGGTGACACGACCATCGGTGCGGTCCTGGGGCTCGTGGCGGTCATCTTCGCGATGATCAACGTCGTGGGCGGCTTCATGGTCACCGATCGGATGCTGCGGATGTTCCGGAAGCATCCGGAGGAGAAGCGATGATGGTCGCCTACATCAAGCTCCTGTATCTGCTGGCGGCCGTGTTGTTCATCCTCGGCCTCAAGCGGCTGAGTTCGCCGGCCACGGCGCGCTCGGGGAACTGGATCGCCTCGGTCGGGATGTTGATTGCGATCGTGGCGACGCTGGCCTTCTCGGGGATCCTCAGCTGGCAGATGGTCATCATCGGCATGATCGTCGGGTCGCTGATCGGCGCCGTGTTCGCGCGGATGGTCAAGATGACCCAGATGCCGGAGATGGTCGCGCTGCTCAACGGGTTCGGCGGCGGCGCGTCGGCGGTCGTGGCGGGCGCGGAGTTCGCCGATTTCATCCATACCGGTGGTGAGCTGGCGATCAACACCGCGGTCGCCATTCAACTCAGCGTGTTGGTTGGCTCCGTGACCTTCTCCGGCAGCTTGATCGCGTTTGGCAAGCTCCGGGAGTGGGTGACCGGGAGGGCGGTGACCTATCCGCTCCAGAAGACGCTCAACGGTCTTCTGCTCATCGGCATGCTGGCGCTGATGATCTGGCTGGTCGTCGAGCCGCAGAACCCCACGTTCTTCTACGTGATGGTGGGCGCGTCGTTGTTGCTCGGCGTGCTGTCCGTCGTCCCGATCGGTGGTGCGGACATGCCGGTCGTGATCTCGCTGCTCAATTCGTATTCGGGCATCGCGGCCGCCATGACCGGATTCGTGATCAACAACGAAGGGCTGATTATCAGCGGTGCCCTGGTGGGCGCCTCGGGGCTGATTCTCACCAACATCATGTGCCGGGGCATGAATCGGTCGCTGACCAACGTGTTGTTCGGCGCGTTTGGCTCGGTGGTGCAGGAGGTGTCGCTGCCGGGCGCCTCGAGTGACAAGACCGTCCGCCAGGTCACGCACGAGGACGTGGCGACGATGCTCGCCTACGCCCGGCAGGTCGTCGTGGCCCCGGGGTACGGCCTCGCGGTCGCGCAGGCGCAGCACGAGGTTCGCGAACTCGCGGAGCTGCTCGAGAAGCGCGGCGTGGTGGTCAAGTACGCCATTCACCCGGTGGCCGGGCGGATGCCGGGCCACATGAATGTCCTGTTGGCGGAGGCGAACGTTCCGTACGATCAGTTGCTCGACATGGAGCAGATCAATCCCGAGTTCGAACGGACCGACGTGGTGCTGGTCATCGGGGCGAACGATGTGGTCAACCCCGCCGCGCGTCACGACAAGTCGAGTCCGATTTACGGCATGCCGATCCTCGACGTGGACCACGCGCAAAACGTGATCGTGATGAAACGGTCGATGCGTCCGGGATTTGCGGGCGTGGACAACGAGCTGTTCTACTTCGAACGCACCCGCATGCTGTTTGGCGACGCCAAGGACTCCGTGAAGAAGCTGGTGAACGAGGTGAAGATCGCCTAGCGCACCACGACCGCGAGCGGGGCAGAGTCTCCCCCGCCCGGCGTGGTGTTCCGGACGCGGAGGGTGAATGTCCCCGGCGTCACCAGCGAGGCGGCGCCGATGACGGCCGTCATCCGGATCGAAGACACCCAAGTACTCTGGAGTGCCTGGCTGTTCCAGAGCACTATCGCGGTCTCGACGAATGCTGAGCCGGTGATGGTAAGCGTCGCGTCCGCCGAACCGACCGGGATCGTGTCGGGCACGACGGCCACCAGCGTCGGAACGGGATTCAGAATCGTCAAGCTGTGACGCGCCGACGTGCCACCCCCGGGGGGCGGGCTGACGGCCCAGACGGACCACACGTCGCCCTGGCTCAGGTCGGCCTGGTCGAGTCTCCCCACGATCCTCCCCGTATCGAGGAAGGTCGTGACGAGAAACCTGGGAACGCCGTCCGATCCAAGTCGTTCAATCCACGTCGCCGGCTGAAAGCCGCTCCCGTCGAAGGTGACGAAGCCGTCAGCGGGAACGCCGCACCACCGGCCTCCGTGCTGTCGGGCGAAATGCCGAGGAGCTGTGGCGCCACGTAGACGATCGACAGGGTCCACGGTGCCGACGTGCCGCCGCCAGGGGTCGGGTTGCGGACCGTGATCGTCACGGTTCCAGGCGTCGCCACGTCGGCCGCAGTGATCGTTGCTTCGAGGCGACGCGCAGCCGCTAGCGTCGTTGGGCGGGCATCCCCATTCCAGCGCACCACCGACGTCTCGATCAGCCCGGTCCCGACAACCGCGAGCGTGCGTGGTCCGTCACCGACCGCCACGGCACCAGGCGAGGTAGCCTCGATCACCGGTACGGGGTTGGGAATGTCGGTGGCCGCCGTCGTGGTATCCCGATTTTCTTGCTCGGCTTCCGTGGGTGCTTGTTCCCGCCCGCACGCCGCCACCAGCGCACCCACGAGACAACAAGCCAACCGTTCGAGTCGCACGGCCGCCTCTCAGCGGGGAATACCTGATGATGTCCCGTGCCGATAGGAGGCGCAACCCGATGCCCGGCGCTTGCGGTATCCCGGCACGCTGGGCAACATACGCCGTCGCGTGATCTTCCCCGCGAGACTCCCACCATGAGCGAGTCCACATGACCGGTCCCCGGCTGCCGTCGACCGCGTACGAACTGAAGGAGGGCGAGCGGTTCGTCCCGCTCACCCACGGCCGGACGCTCACCGAGTTCACCGTCAAGGCCGCAATATCGGGCATCGTTCTCGGTGTCATCTTCGGGGCGGCCAACACGTATCTCGGCCTCAAGGCCGGCCTCACGATCAGCACGTCGATCCCGGTCGCGGTGCTCACGGTGGTGGCGTTCCGCCTCTTCTCCGCGTTCGGGCTGCAGCACAGCATTCTCGAGAGCAACATGTCGCAGACGATCGGATCGGCCAGCTCGTCGGTCGCATCCGGCGTGTTGTTCACGATTCCGGCGCTGTTCATCTGGGGCATGAAACCCGAGTGGGCCCAGATCACGTTGCTGACGATGGCCGGCGGCCTGCTCGGCGTGCTGGCGATGATTCCGTTGCGCCGGTTCCTCATCCAGCGCGAACACGGCACGCTGCCCTATCCCGAAGGCATGGCGTGCGCCGAGGTGCTGGTGGCCGCGGAAGGCGGCGGGAAGCAGGCGGCCGGCGTGTTCTGGGGTCTTGGACTCGGGATGCTGTTCACGCTGGTGACCGACGGGTTCAAGGTGGTGCGCGGGACCTTTCAGATCGGATTGGGGCTCAAGGCGAATCTGGCGGTGAGTGTGTCGCCCGCGCTGATCGGCGTGGGCTACATCCTCGGCATCCGCATCGCGACGGTGATGGTGGCTGGTGCGGCCCTGTCGGCATTCGTGATCATCCCGGTTATCAACCTGTGGGGCGCGGGACTCACGCAACCGCTGTATCCGGAGACCGAGCACCTGATCCGGGACATGGCAGCCGGCGATATCTGGCATCGTTACGTGCGCTACATCGGCGCCGGTGCCGTCGCGACGGGCGGCATCATCACGTTGATCAAGTCCGTTCCGACGATGATCGAGTCGTTCCGGCTCGGCGTGCGGCAACTGTCGTCCACCGCGAAGGCGCACGAGGGCGACCGGACCGATCGCGATCTCGGGTTCCGCACCGTGCTGATCGGCGTGGGCGCGGTCCTGCTCGTGCTGACGTTCGTACCGGGCATTCTGGGCTACCTCGAGTCGATACCGGTGCGAGCCGTCGCCTCGCTGTTGATCGCGTTGTTCGCGTTTTTCTTTGTCACGGTCAGTTCGCGTATCGTCGGCCTCGTGGGGGTGACGTCGAATCCGACCTCAGGCATGACCATCGCCACGCTGCTCGGCACCAGTTTCGTGTTCCTGCTCATGGGCTGGACCGATCTTCCCGGCAAGGCAACCGCCCTCATGGTCGGAACGGCCGTCTGTATCGCGGCCTCCATTGCCGGCGACACCTCCCAGGACCTCAAAACCGGATTCGTCCTCGGCGCCACGCCGCGATTTCAGCAGATCGGTGAGTTGATCGGTGTCATCACGTCCGCGGGTGCGGTGTGCCTGGTCGTCATCTTGCTGAATCAAGGAACGCCGGGCGGCCTCGGCGGCGCCGAGTTGCCGGCGCCGCAAGCCGTTCTGATGAAACTCGTGATCGACGGGGTGCTCGATCAGAACCTCCCGTGGATGTTCATCTTCATTGGGGTGGGGATCGGCCTGCTCGCGTGGATGGCGCGGATTCCCGTCCTCGCGTTCGCGGTGGGCGTGTACCTGCCGTTGTCCACCATGTCCGCTCTGTTTCTCGGCGGTCTCGCGCGGCATCTGCTCACGAAGAATCACAAGGAGGCGGAGGCGGAGGCGCGACGCGAGGAGGGGATCCTGTTCGGATCCGGGCTGGTGGGCGGTGGTGGGTTGACCGGCGTCATCCTCGCGATGTGGGTTGTGTTCCGTGGCGGTACGCCGATCGCGGGGTTCCCGCTCAGCCTGCCCGACGTCGCGCAGCAGGGGCTCGCGTTGCTCATGATCGGTCTCATTCTGGCGTTCCTCGTGGTCCGGGTCCGGTACCGGACCTGAGGTGACCGGGATCGAATGGTTCATCGCGGCCGCCGTCGTGCTGATCGGCGCGATCCTGCAGGGCTCGATCGGGTTCGGCCTGGGGATGGTGGCGGCACCGCTGCTCATCCTCATCGACCCCCGATTCGTACCCGGTCCCCTGTTGGCGACGGCCGTCGTTGTCACGCTGTTCCTGGCACGCCGGGATTGGCACGCCGTGCAGGTGCGCGACCTCGCGTGGGCGCTCAGCGGTCGGTTCTGGGGTGTTCTGGCGGCGGTGTACGTGCTGACCGTCGTGTCGCCCGAGCGGATCGCGATCCTGTTTGGGGTGCTCATCCTCGGCGCGGTCGGGCTCAGCGCGTCGGGACTGCATCTCGCGCCGACCCGGGGCACGCTCGTCTTGGCCGGTATCCTGTCGGGCTTCATGGGGACGACGGTGTCCATCGGCGGCCCTCCCATGGCGCTTGTCTATCAGCGCGTATCGGGAGCGCGCATTCGCGGCACGCTGTCCGCCTATTTCGTCGTCGGCATCCTCTTCTCCCTGCTCGCGCTGCGGCTCGCCGGTCGGCTGGGGGCGACGGAACTGCGCATGGCGGGCGGGCTGATCCCGGGCGCCCTGGTGGGGATCGGCATTTCCTCCCGCACGGTAACGCTGCTCGATCGGGGATACACGCGACCGGCCGTGCTGGCCGTCTCAGCGGCGGCCGGGCTCCTGGTGATCGCCAAGTACCTCTTGTTCGGCTGATCTGACCACTCCAGGAGTCGTGTCGTTACCTTGTGAGACTTCCTCCCACCGCCTGACGTTGCGGATACGGTCATACCCCAGCCCCGGGAGCGCTGCGTGAGCGTCATCGAGACGAATGGACTGACCAAACGTTATCGCAAGGTCCTCGCCGTCGACGGTATCTCGTTCAACGTCGAGCCCGGTCAGGTCTTCGGGTTCCTCGGTCCCAACGGGAGCGGCAAGACCACGACGATCGGCATGCTGGTGGGCATCATCAGCCCCACCGGCGGCGGGTTCCGCCTGTTCGGCGGTTCGACCGAACGGGAACTGCACGCGGCGCGGCAACGGATTGGAGCCACGCTGGAGTATCCGAATTTCTACCCCTACATGACCGGTCGCGATAACCTCCGCATCGCCGCCAACATCAAGGGCAAGGGCAGGGCCGAAATCGATCAGGCGCTGGAAATCGTGGGGCTGACCAGGCGGGCGAGGGACGTCTTCAAGACCTATTCGCTCGGCATGAAGCAGCGGCTCGCGCTCGCCGCCACCATGCTCGGCGATCCCGAGCTGATCATCCTGGACGAGCCGGCCAACGGGCTCGATCCCGAGGGGATGCGCGAAATCCGCGACATCATCAAGGCGTTGGCCGAGCGTGGCAAGACGATCTTCCTGTCCAGCCACTTGCTGTGGGAGGTCGAGCGGACGTGCTCGCACGTGGCCATCATCAAGCATGGTCGGATCATCCGCCAGGACAGCGTGAAGGACATCACTGCCGGGACCGTGCTGGCGGAACTGCGTGCGGCGGAACTCGAAAAGCTGCGCCGTATCGTAAGCGAGTACCCGGATGCGCGGTCCGTTCATGGAGACGAGGAAACGCTAGTCGTCGAATTGGGATCCGAAGATCTCGCTCCGCTCAATCGCTTCATCACCGAGCGCGGACTGTACGTGTCCCACCTCGCGCTGCGCTCGAAGAGTCTGGAAGACGTGTTCATGGAGCTCACGGCGACGGGAGAGCACAAGGGGATGGGGGTGGTGGAATGATGATCGGCGTGTTGTTCCGCAACGAGATGCTCAAGATGGTGAAGCGACTCGCGTTTTGGGTTACGCTCATCTTCTTCTCCGGTGTCACCCTGATCGAGCATGGCGCCAGTTTCGTGCGCGCGCGCGAGGATCCCACGCGATCGTTCGCCCTTCCCGAAGCGTGGGGCGAGATCATCACCGACGACCTGGAGGCGGCGTTGATCTTTGGCGCCATCGTCTTGATTCTGCTCGTCGCCAACGAGTTTACCTGGCGCACGGCGCGGCAGAACGTGATCGACGGCCTCTCCAAGACGCAGCTATTCGTTGGCAAGACGATGTTGATCCCGCTGCTCGCGGTGATCTTCGTTGGGGTGAAGATCACGTCCGGCGCATTCTTCGCCTACCTCGGCACCGACCGATCCGCCGCGGACGCGCTGATGACCGGGATGCACTGGCACGCGATGGCGGGCGCGTGCATGGCGTTTCTCGGTTGGGGGTCGCTGGCGTTCGCGGTCAGCACGGCGATCCGATCCGGTGGCCCGTCGATGGGTGTCTGGCTGTTCTACGTTGCGGCGCTCGAGGGGTTGATCGGGGAGGTGATGCTCAAGATCAGTCATCGACTCGAGACGGTCGTCGAGTTCCTTCCGGCACATGTCTTCGCGCAGTTCGGCCGCTACATGCAGTACGATAAAGTGGTGTTTGTCAGCGCGGTCGACCGCGCAACCGCGGCGGGACGAACGCCACCGGAGATCTGGGATTCCGCTACGCTCTGGACCAGCGCGATCGGATGGCTGGTGGTGCTCATCGGCGGGTCGTATCTGCTGTTCCGCAAGCGCGATCTCTGAGGGGCCGCCGAGATTCCATCGCGGCCCGCCGTCGTGTCCGAATCCGGATCCTGGACACGGAATCTGATCTTCGGAAGCGGAGGCGGGGGGGCGCACTCTCGTAATATTCACTATCACAACAACTTACCGAGCTGGGCCGTCGGGTCCGGTCCTTGCGTTCGCAGGATCCGACGGCCCGCCGGACAACGACCGGCGTGACCAATTGGCCGATAACCGGCGGCGGAGACGAGACCCATGGCGATGATGCTCAAGCGGATATTTGGCAACGGATCGTTGCCGGACGACATCCACGGCGAACTGCGGACCCTCCTCTTGCAGATGAGGCAGGAGCGCAAGGGGATCGAGGACGCGGCGAACCGCGTCGAGGTCGCGGTCAAGCAGGCCAACGGGCTGGACGGGCCGGTGGCCGTCGCGTCGGAGCGTGTCGCCGCCCTCGAGGGACGGCTTGCGGCGTTGGAAGCGTTGACCGGGCGCATCGATCCGCTCGAGCGCCGCGCCGACGAGATCGAGTGTCGGGAAGCGCAGACCGCCGCGCTCCTTCGTGACGGGGAGCAACTCGCGGCGACGACGTCAGGGGACCTCGCCGCCATGCGGGGGATGATGGAAGAGGTGGCGGCGGTCCGGCCGCACTTGGAGGTGTTGATCGAGGCGGGGCGCGCGGCGCCCGACCTGCGCGCTCAGCTGGAGCGGGTGCGCGCGGATCTCGCATCGATGGGGCAGCAGGTTGACGCGGTGGGTGAGCGGCAAGCGGCCCTCGCGCAATCGGGGTCGGAAGCGATCTCGAAGATCTCGGCCGTCGAGGACCGCTACGATCGGATGCATGCCGGCTTCCTCACCGTCGACGCCCGCGCCACGCGGATCGAGACGGTCATGCAGCAGCTCGAGTCGCTCGCCGGTGGGTTGCCGGACGTGCGGCGCGAGTTGGCGACGCTGAAGGCGCTCGGCGACTACGTCGCGCAGCGGATTGCGGAGCTTTCCGAGCAGCGAGACGTCGTCGATCGGGCGGCGAGCCAGACGGAGCGTCTGGGCGAGTTGGTACGCCGGGTCGACAAGGAACTTCAGACCCAGCATGGTCACACCAAGTTCCTGTCCAAGATTCAGGAAAACGTCGACGCGATCAGGGCTGAGCACGACGAGTTGCTACGGCGGTTGGACGAGATCCGCGCTCGTCAGGAATCGATCGCCACGGAAGACGCCGACCGGCGCCAAGAACTCATCGGGATGCGCGACGGGCTGTACAACGACGTGCGCGATACCCTGGCGCGGATCGAGTTCGAGCGGGAGGGGATCGAGGCCGTCAATGCCCATGTCGCCGAGCTTCGGCAACAGGTCTCCGACGTCGAGCACCGGTTCCAGTCGCTGCCGGACGTGCGCGGGGCCATCGCCGGCGCCGAGGAGCAGATCGATGGTCTCCACGCGCGGGTCGGGGCGCTGACCGGCGAGGTGGATACGCTCGGCGTGCTGGCCGGACGGTTCCCCGTCCTTCGTGCCGAGGCCCAACAGCTCGACCGCACCGTGCGGGAGATGGAGATTGCAGATTAGCGATTGCAGATTAGCGATTGCAGATTGACGTTCGCACCACGGGACGCCGATGGAATTGGGACCCGATCTGCAATCTCCGACCTGCAATCTTCGATCTGCAATCTCCAATCTGCGATCGCTAATCGGACCGCGTCCGCGTCATCAATGACCCGGCGGACGATAACGTCAGGGTAGGAGAAGAAAGCCGGCGATGCGGAAGTGGTCGTCGGTGGTGATCGCCTGGCGGATACCGCGCTCGCGCATGATCACAAAGCTCGTGCAGTCGGTGAACGAGAAGGTCTGATCGTGATACGTGCGGAACCACCCTTCCGCCGCCTCGAAGTGCTCCGAGCCCACCCACTCCAGATCGAGGGCGGCGGTGTGGTGGACGAGGTCCAGCAGCCGGAGCGCCAGGACGGATCCGAAGCGCGCCTTCGCCAGCGTGTACGCTTCGTCCAACACGTAGTCCGTCGTGACCAGCCGCGAACCGTCCCTGAGCAGTTGTGCCACAAGGGCCGCCGTCGGTGCGTGCCCCGGATCGTTGCGATCGATCAGCGCATACCACCCGGAGGTGTCGACGAACACGCTCGGAGCCATCGCGCCGGGTCAACCGCCGTAGAGGGTCCGGTCGATCTCTGCGTTCGAGAACGCCCCTCCCGGGCCGTCAACGGCGAAGTCCTCGATGTGCAACAAGGCGTCCTCTTCCGGCACGACTCCCGCCACAGCCCTGACCGGCTCGAGGCGGGCGACCGCCTCGCCACGGTAGGTGAGCAGGAGGCGCTCACCCCGCCGCAGCGCATCCAGGGCACGTCGTGCGTTGCGCCGGAACTCGACCATCGTGACCTCTTTCATGAAGATGAAGTTAATCTTCAAGTTGATTCGGAGCAAGCACTGGCCCCGCGCGACGCAGGCTCGACGCCTGGAATCCGGAACGCGTCCGCGTCATCTACGGCCAAGCGCTGGCGGCACAGCTGCTGGCCATCGTGGCGGGCGGGATGGTCAGCCACGCGCTGTCGACGCCCGCGATTTGTCATCGTTCGGAACCTGGCCGTGTCCCGGCCGGAATTGATCGTGGCACTCAACTGGTTCAGCATTCTGCACGCCCGTCTTGCGGGTAGCCAGTGACCGATATCAGCTCCCGCCTGACGCCGCCCTGTCCGACACGAGCCCCGGCGTCGTTGCTGTAAACTGTTATATATCAACAAATTACTGCATGATGAGTGATCGGGTTGCCAAGGTGGCTTCTGGAAGCTACGTTCAGATATGCGCACTGTAGGCCTGAAGGTGCTCAAGAATCGGCTGAGCGAGTATGTCCGGCTCGCCAGCCAAGGCGAAACGGTGCTCGTCACCGATCGCGAGATCGTGGTCGCCGAGCTGCGCCCGCCCGAGGGACGCGGCCCATTGGCGGCGGATGCCGTCCTCGCCGAAGCGATGCGGCGTGGTTGGCTGACGGCGCCGCTTATCGGGGGGTCGTCGATTCCGCCGCGCCTGCCGGTGGCGCCGCTGCGCGAGGTGCTGCGCGAACTCGACGCCGATCGCGGCGAGCGGTGATCTACCTCGACACCTCGGTCGCGCTGGCGCATCTGCTGGCCGAGGATCGGTCGCCACCGGCCAGGCTCTGGGACGAGGCTCTCGTGAGCAGCCGGTTGCTCGAGTACGAGGTGTGGACGCGACTGCACGCGCGCGGACTGGAATCCTCGCATGCGGCGGCGGCGCGGGCGCTGCTCCACCGCCTGGCGCTGCTCGAGTTGGCCCCTCCCGTGTTGGCCCGTGCCCTGGAGCCGTTCCCGGTGCCGGTGCGAACGCTTGACGCGTTGCACCTGTCGTCCCTGGAGTTTCTGCGGAGCCAGCGAGTGGAGATCGCGCTCGCCAGCTACGATCAGCGCATGCTCGACGCGGCGGCGCACCTCGGCGTTCCGATCAGTCCGCTCTGACAGGATGGGACACCCGGGCAATCTTTTGCGGCATGCAGGCAGATCTTCCCGATAACTTCCGTCCGTGGTGTTCGTGCCGCGAGGATCGTACGGCGGATGGATGGGGATTCCAGGAGCTTGGCGGCGAGCGGTTTCTGGCCGAGATCAAGACCACCGCGAATCTCCAGCACCCGCACATGCCGACCGCTACGTGGCTCTCGTCCCACTCCGCGCGCGTGTCCCTCGTCAGACGAGCAGCGCGCGCATCGGATGGAGCGTGCGGTGAAACGGATCGAAAACGAGACCGAGGATCTCCAGCGTCACGACGCCGAGCAGGGGCTCCGCGTCGCCCGGCTGTCCGAGGACGACCGGAGTGTGGGCCTCGCCCTGGGGCAGCGAGAGGTGGCACTCGGATACCGCTCGTCGGATCGTGGTGCCATCGGCCAATGCGAAGTCCATCTCCCGCTTGGGGACCAGACCGATGGCCTGCCACACGTCCTCGGGCAGCAGCGAGTACACCGCCCCGCTGTCGATCAGGAAGCGGACCGGCCGCTGGTCGTTGGGGCCACGCACGGTACCCTGGATGTAGCTCAAACCCATGCTCCGGAAGATGGGTCGTCCTTGTCGCGCGCTGTCGTCGGAAGTATGCAGGCCCGTACCGAATGACGCGAGCCGGATCAAGACCACCGCGGCGCTACGGCACCCGCATGTCCTGCCGCTCCGACTGACACGTCGCCCGTAGCGCGTTACCTTGGTGCCATGGATCCTGCCCGCCTGACAGTACGGGTCGTCCCGCTCGCCAGCGCCGAGGCGGGGGACTCGCGCATGGGCGGTACCGTGGACGAGCGGCTGGAGGCGGTAGCGGCACTCGCCGCGGAAGCGTGGCGTCTCGCCGGGCGACCGTGGCCCGCCTACACCCGCCAGACGATGCCGATCGCCATCGGTTCACTCGAGCACCACGCCGAGAGTACGTGATCGCCGATTTCCGGGACCTGCTGGCGGCCTTTGTCAGCCACGACGTGCGCTTCCTCGTGGTCGGGGCCCACGCGCTGGCCGCTCACGGCGTGCCCCGCGTGACCGCAGACTCTTCCTCATGTGCGCGCGCTGTGGTCGTCGCGGCTGGTGGCGCCTGGCCATATTTCTTCAGTTTTCCTTCACCGATCATTCACGCGGTCGTTCACACCATACGTCCTCGTGCTTCGGAATGAACCGAGACGCGACTACTTCAGCACACGCCTCATGACGCGCCTGGCTCGAGTACCACGTGTCCGATCCGGAGGTGTCCCTCGATGGCCGTTTGCATTCAAAGCCGGAGGGGCGGCCCTGCTGTGCCTCGTGGTCATGAAGTGCCGCGAACCCCTCAGTCCGATCGAACGCGCAGTCGCCATGGTGGCAGTTACCGAGACGAATCTCGACGGGGAAGTAGGACGAGAACTCGCTTCCCCCATCGTGGTGCGCATCCTGGACGGGCTGGGAACGTCCGTCTTGGGTTGACAGTCCGGTTCGTCCCGATCGACGACCAGGATATGGTAATTGGAGAGGACGGATCGGCTGTCGGCGTCGGCGACTCGCTGGCCGTGATAACGGACTCCTCCGGTGAGGCGTCTGTGCGTTGGGTACTGAGCCGGTTGGCCGGCGGACATGGCGTCAAGGTCACCGCAGCGGACCTAAAGCCAGTCTTCTTCCACGCGTTGGCTGCTCCAGGTCCTGCGGCAAGGATCGGTTACATACCCGACTTGCTAGGTGCTCTGAAGGGAACGACGCTCTTGATCGGTTTCGACACGCAGGATCAATTCGGGAATGCCGTTCCGCACGTACCGGTTGAGGTCACGCCACTGACGAATGGATCGTCGGTCAGCTCGCAGCCTGGAGAATCGGACGATGACGCGGGCTTCGAGTTTGAATTCATGTTGAGTCCTCTCCAGGGATTCAACATGTTCGAGGTTCGGCTGAAGTCGTACGTCGACACGTTCGCGTTCATCGGTGTCGATGGGCAGGTCGACGGACCTGCGCCAGTCGGCCCGTCTTTCGAACCCGGATTGTCCCCACCGAACATCAGTTTGGTGGGCGGTGCGGTAACCGATTCGATACTCTGGCTGTTGATCGGTCTCGGGAGGTTCCAGGTCGTGAGGACTGACACCCACGATCCACAACCGGTGTTTGGAGCGATCGCTCGACTGGAACTCGACACCGACCAGGATCCCTCGTCCGGCTATCTTCGCGTGCCCGCATGTGTCGGCATGGACACGGCGGCCGTCGGGATTGACGCGATGGTTGACTTCGATCAACGCGTCCCGATCGAAATAGGCTATCCCGATACTATCACGGGGGCGGTCCTGTTCGGCCTCGCCGTCCCATCGACGGCCGATCGATGCGAACATGCCTATGTGGTGTGGCGGACCGTACCAACTATGTCGAGGAGTCAGATACTCTTCGCGCTTCCCCGAGGTGTACTGGACGACGACGACATCTTCGACGTCGTGGGATTTGCCGCGAGTCCAGCGCGGGTTCATGGCGGGGTCATCACCGATCTCTTTCCAGATTCGGCGGCGTGGACGTTTCAAGGTCCCGACTCTTACGCGACTGGGCAGTCTGCTCCCGATTTCCACCCTTGGCACTACCTTTCGACCCCTGTTGACCTACGAACGCCCGGGGTCCTTTGGACCGAACGCCCTGTCCGCACGCGTCTTCGTCTCAACCGGTAGCTGGCCCCGACAGCAACGCAGTCACGAAGCGCATTTCTCGGCCGCGTGTCAAAGAACACAATATGACGCGACATGCGTCGTGTACCAGCACAGCGCCACCGATCACAACGACTTCCGGAATCATGATGAACCCGGTGCTCAGATCTCACCGCGGCGGATCTCCCGAATGGGCACGACGTGCTGCTGCGCGGGCAGGGAAGCCGCAAGCAATGACCCAGGGCAACAGACGGTCTGGCGCATGGCAACGTCTCCATAGAGAGAATGGGACTGAGGCGCGAGCTGGCGCCGTGTGGACAACCAGGCCCTGACGCGCATCCCGTCGAAACCGAAACCGGGCTCGAGCCGATGGGAGGGTGGTGCCGCTTCGCACATCCGGCCACCCCGCCATGGGCGCGTGAGGCGCCGCGTTCGGCCGGCCACGCGGGCGTTCGCGTCGGCGGCCGGCTACGTCCAAGACTTGCCGCGAGCCGCGATGAACGTTTTTTTTCGGTTCCACATCGCGCGGCGACACCGGTCGTCGCACTGGAGGCTTCTCATGCGGTTGGTCGGCATCATCACGATTGCGGCTGCCCTGGGGGCATGCCGACCGGCTGCCCCGCTCGGCAGCGCGACGCATCCGGCGTGGGCGCCGGACGGGCAGGCGATCGCGTTCATCTCGAACCGGGAGGGCGTGCGGAGCGGACTGCCCATCAACTTCGAGGTGTACGTCAGCGCGGTCGACGGAGCCGGCGCCCGGCGTCTGACGACCAACCAGGAGTTCGAGGCCGATCTCGCGTGGTCGCCGGACGGGGCGCACCTGCTCGTGAAGTCCTTCCGCGACGGCAACGACGAGATCTATCTGCTGGACCGACGTGGCAACGTGCAGCGCAACCTGACGAATGCGCCGGCGTCGGACGGTGGCCCCAGCTGGTCACCGGACGGCCGCGCGATCGTGTTCCACTCGAACCGGGACGGCGAGACCCGCCTGTATCTGATGGACGCGGACGGCGCCAACGTGCGGGCCTTGCCGCACGATCCGGGTCCCGGCCACTCCCCGCAGTGGTCGCCCGACGGATCCGCGATCGCCTTCGTTTCCGGTCGCGCCGGCAACGCGGAGATATACGTCGTGGACGCGGACGGCCTCAACGTGCGTCGTCTGACGGACGATTCGCGGGAGAACGGCTATCCGCGCTGGAGCCCGGACGGCGCCACGCTGGCGCATACTGCCGGCCGATTCGACACGGACCAGTGGAGCATCGTGCTCACCGATCGGGACGGAGCCAATGGGCGGATTCTGGTCGACAGCACCGACAGTGGGAACGCCGCGTGGTCGCCCGATGGCACCCGGCTGCTGTTCGGGCGATACCGCATCCACGGCGCCGACGGCGGCGAGGAGAGCGAGTTGCATGTCCTGGAGCTGGCTTCGGGAACGGTGACGAAGATTCGTCTCACCCTGCCGGTGACGGCCGTCGGCGACAGTAGTGGGGCCGCGTCGGCGGGGATGTTCTTGAGAAACCTCTGACCAAGGGTCGGCCACGTGTGACTCAGGCTGAACGGATACCGTCGACGGCGGTACATGCTGCCCACTGGCACGGGGCGTTTTGCGTTCCGATCCTTCTCGGGCGACATCCACTTCGCTGCCGCGGGGTCGGACGGGCGAGCGCCGGGATTCACTTGGGTATTGCCCGAATCCTGGAGCCCGCCCGGCCTTCCGGCCACATACTCGCGCGCGAATCCGACGCTACAGCGACCGGCGGCCGCTCGAGGCGATGGGATTCCTGGAACGGGTGGGCGGCGCCGACGCCATCCAGCGCCTCGACCGGCTGGTCGCGCCGCTGCTCGCCCAGATCGATCGGGACCGTTACCGCGTCCTGACTCCGGAGCCGGGCCGCGCGCCGATCCTCTCGCTCCAACCCGCATCGATGGCCGGGATCCCCGACCGGCTCGCCGCGGCGAACATCGTGATCAGCATCGGATCGCGGCAGTGCGATCGGCGAGGATTGCGTCAATGGCAGCGAACGCAGCCCTGTACACCGTGTCGCGCGTGTCGTACTCGGGTGCGTATGAGGAGACGGCGGCCGCTCCGAGCGTAACGTGCGCCCGAACGGCGAGAATACTCGCCGTCAGCTGCTCGACGGACAGACCACCGGGCACCGGCACGAGTTGGCCTGGCCAACCAGCACCGGGTCCAGCACGTCGAGGTCCACGTGAAGGTAGCCGAGATTGCAGATTGGAGATTGGAGATTGCAGATCGGGTCCCAAGCCCATCGGCGTCCCGTTTTGCAAACGTCGATCCGCAGCGGCTGGCGGGCCCGGATGACGGCTGAGTGGCGACCGACTGTGATATGCGATATACTATATCATAGTATATCTCACAGGTTCTCGTATCATGCGCTCCATCAACGCGTTGGCTCTCCGAAGGCGCCTGGGTCAGATCCTGGACGACGTGGCCGAAGGGGACGATCCCCTGCTCGTCACGCGGGGGAACCGTCCCCTCGTGGTGCTCGTCCCGGCCGCGCAGTACGACCAGGCGGCTGACGCACGGCGGCGGCGGCTGGCCACGGCGGCGCGGCGGGCGGCGGAGTGGCGCGCTGAGTACGCAGCCGGCCGGCCGGACCTCGATCCCGCGGCTCTCGTCCGGCGGGACCGGGACCGGTCGTGAAGGTCCTGGATGCGTCGGTCGTCCTCAGCTGGTTGCTCCGCGAGCCGGTGCCCACCGCCATGGAACGGTTGCTGGATGATCACGTGACGGGCCGGGTGCCCGCCGCCGCCCCCGAGCTGTTGCGGTACGAGGTCGGGAACGTGCTGGCGTGCGGGGCGGGACTCAGTGCGGACGCCGCCCGCTCCGGGCACGAACGCTTCCTGGCGCTGGAGGTGGAGACGTTCGCCCTCGGCGACGAGGAGTACCATGCGGCGTTCGACCTGGCCCTGGCCCATGGCATCTCCGTGTACGACGCGAGCTACGTGGCCTTGGCGCGCGCGCTCGGCGCGCGATTCGCGACCGCCGACCGCCGGCTGGCCCAGCGACTCGCCGATCCGGACCTCGTGCAGCTGGTCTGACGGGCTGCCGGAACCGACGCGAACGGCACGGAGCATCATCTAGCCGAGTGCCCGCCCCAGCCACATCTTGGGCAGACTCGGCCGACGCCATCAGCCCCGGCGGCGACCGATACCACCGGACCGTTCCCGTTCGCATGCGGAGCCGCATGACCGCCACCACCCTGCACCTCACCACGAATCTCGCTTGCCAGTCCCGCATCGCAACCCCGTCGCCACGCGTATCGCCGGGCGGCGTTCGCCCGGGAGGGTTGCCAACTCGGCGAGACCACCTCCGTGCGGGTGCGGGTTGATGTCCGGAATCACCGAACACTTGAAGGTCGCCATCGCCGACCGCTACCTGATCGAGCGGGAACTGGGCCAGGGCGGCATGGCGACCGTGTACTTGGCCGAGGACCTCAAGCACAAGCGCAAGGTGGCCTTGAAGGTGCTGCGTCCGGAACTCGCCGCCGTGCTCGGCGCCGAGCGGTTCGTGCAGGAGATCACCACCACCGCGAGCCTGCAGCACCCACACATCTTGCCGTTGTTTGATTCCGGTGCTGCAGGCGGATTCCTGTTCTACGTCATGCCGTTTATTGAAGGCGAGACGCTTCGCAGCAAGTTGAGCCGCGAAACGCAGCTCGGCATTGACGAGGCCATCCGCATTACGCGCGAGGTCGCGGACGCCCTCGACTACGCGCACCGCCACGGCGTGATCCACCGGGACATCAAGCCCGAGAACATCCTGCTGCACGACGGCCGGCCGATGGTGGCGGACTTTGGCATCGCGCTCGCCGTGAGCGCTGCCGCCGGCGGCCGCATGACCGAGACCGGCATGTCCCTCGGGACGCCTCACTACATGAGCCCTGAGCAGGCAACGGCCGAGAAGAAGATCACCGGGCGCTCGGACGTGTACTCGCTCGGCAGCGTGCTGTACGAGATGCTGACGGGTGAGCCGCCGCACATGGGCAACTCGGCGCAGGCGATCATCATGAAGATCGTCACCGAAGACGCGCAGCCCGTCACACGGTTGCGGAAATCGGTGCCGCCGAACGTGACGGCCGCTGTGGCGAAGGCACTTGAGAAGCTGCCAGCCGACCGCTTCAGCTCGGCGGCGAGCTTCGCCGAGGCGTTGGTCACGCCGGGCTACACCACGCCGAGTCACACGCGCGCCGGCGCCGCGGCGCTGCCGCGGAAGGTGGATCGTCGGTTGCTGGCCGCCACGGTGGGGCTCGTCCTGATGACGGCGCTGGCAGTCTGGGGGCTGCTCCGGTCGCCGGCACCGGCACCGGTATTGCGCTACGGCCTGGCGATTCCCGCCGCGTCGCGGCCCGACGTCGGGTCGCTCGTGGCAATCGCACCGGATGGGTCGGCGCTGGCGTACACCGGCCCCTCCGGGACTCCGCTCATTGGGCAAGTGTGGCTCAAGCCGCGCGCCAGCGACCGGCCGGCCCCGCTACCGGGGACGCTCGGGGCGGTGACGGTCACCTTTTCGCCGGATGGTGCCTGGGTCGCGTTTGTCACCCCCGGTTCGACGGGCGGCGGGACCCTCAAGAAGGTCCAGGTCGCCGGTGGCGCCGCCATCAGCCTTGCCGACTCGGCGGCCCCCGCGAGCGCCCCCGCATGGCTGGATGATGGCACGATCGTTTATGCCCAGCGCGGCGGGCGCGGCCTCCGGCGCGTTGCCGACGGCGGCGGTCCCTCCCAACAGGTATGGCCCGCGGATTCCGGTCTGGTACGTGAGGTGACCGCCCTGCCGGGGTCAGCGGGCGTGTTGATCTCCCGGTGCCCGGCGAACACCAGCGTGTGTGCCAGCCGCGACATCTGGGTCCTGGACCTGCGTTCTGGTACCGCCCGCCTGGTGGTGGCCGACGGTCTCACGGCGCGGTACCTGCCGACGGGGCATGTCCTGTACGTGCGTCCGGACGGGGCGGGGCTGGTCATCCCCTTCGATCTCCGGGGCCTCGCGCCCCACGGTTCGCCGATTGCCGTGCTCGACAGCGTCGCCGTGAATGCGAACAATCTGGCGCAACTCGACGTCTCCCCGACCGGGACGCTCGTGATGCTCCGAGGCGCCCTGAACCGGAGCGACCGCCACTTGCTGTGGTGGATTGACCGCGCCGGCCGGGAGACCTCGGTGGACATGGGCGGTCCGCTCCAGCTGACCCCAGCGGGCAACGCGGGCTGGGCCCTCTCGCCCGACGGCGGGCGCCTGGCCATCAGCCTCGCCGATGAGGTGACCAGTGCCGTCTGGGTCAAGCAGTTGCCGGCCGGGCCTTTGTCACGGATAACCTTTGACAGCGGGCCGGCGTGGGGCACAGCCCTCCGCCCACGGTGGCTGCCGGGGGGCCGGGCGCTGACGTACGTCACCGCTGAGGGCGTCGAGTTGCGTCGCATTCCGGCCGATGGCACCGGGAGTTCCGAAGTGCTGGTGCGTAGCGCCCGCGCGGTATTCGAAGGCGTCGTGAGTCCCGACGGGCTGTGGATCGTGGTGCGCGAGAGCGCCGGAGTCGGGCGCACGGGGCGCGATATCGTGGGATATCGCGTGGGAGATACCACCGCGGTGCCGCTCATGGCCAACCCGGCCTACGAGGAATCGGCGTTCGCCATCGCGCCGGACGGCCGCTGGATTGCCTACGAGTCCGACGAGACCGGGCGCCGAGAGGTCTACGTGCGCCCGTTCCCGAACACGAGTGACGGCAAGTGGCAGGCCTCCACCAGCGGCGGCATGGCGCCCCTCTGGGCGCGCAACGGCCGCGAGCTGTTCTTCGTGAACGTCGCCCGTCAGATGATCGCGGTCACGGTGGTCGGTGGCACCGAGCCGCGCTTCGGCGAGCGGCGTGCGCTCTTCACGCTGACACCGGGCGACTACCTCGATGAGAACACCTACTACACGCCCTTCGATGTCGGGCCAGACGGCCGATTCATCATGGCCCGCCGGATCCGGCCCGAGGGCGATGCCCCGCCGCTGATCGTCACGGAGCACTGGTTTACGGAGTTGGGGCGACTGAGGGAGATTCAGGATTAGTAGATATTGGCTTGTATGACCGGAGTAGAATGGCTATTATAGCCATATGACAAAAGCGCCAATTTCAAAGGCCAAGGACCAACTCAGTGCTCTGATCAAGCAAGTACAGGGCGGGGAGTCGGTCGTCATTACTGATAGGGGCGTTCCGGTCGCCGAGCTCGTGCCGGTGCGGTTGGGTCCCGGCGTGCCGCCGCGGATACTCAACCTCGCGCAGGAAGGGCGGCTCCGGCTCCCGGAGGTTCCGCCCGACGCCGCGTGGCTCGACCTCCCGCGGCCGTCCACAACGCCCGGTCGCAGCCCGGTTGACCTGCTGCTTGAGGACCGCCGGGCAGGGCGATGAGGTTCTGGGACACTTCGGCGATCCTGCCGTTGCTGGTCGAGGAGCCGCGCACGCAGGCCATGGTCGAGCTCATGCGCGACGACCCCGCCGCGGCCGTCTGGTGGCTGACGCCCGTGGAGTGCTGGTCGGCGCTGGCGCGGCTGGAGCGGGAGGGGCGACTCACCGAGGTCGGTGTGGCCGCGGCCGCGACCCTGCTGCGGGAGGCGGCGCGGCGATGGACCGAGGTTCCACCGCTTGAGCGGATACGCGATCAGGCGTCCCGCCTCGTGCGGTTGCACCCGCTCCGGGCCGCCGACGCGCTGCAACTGGCGGCGGCGGTGGTGCTGGCGGACTTTGAACCCCGGACGCTACCTGTGGTGACACTGGACGACCGGTTGGCCGCCGCGGCGCGGCGGGAAGGCTTCGAGGTGATGGGCGCATGAGCGAACGGCATCGTGGGTCGCCATGAGCGCGCTTCAGCCCGCGCACATGGCCGAGCGAGGCGTTCACGCCTCGACTGTCACGGGGCACGGCCCGCCGCGCAAGGCCATTGGAGCGCATGACCGAGATCACCGAACGCCTGAAGGTCGCCATCGCCGACCGCTACGTCATCGAGCGCGAACTCGGCGCCGGCGGCATGGCGACCGTGTACCTGGCGCACGACGCGAAACATGACCGCAAAGTGGCGCTCAAGGTTCTGCGGCCCGAGTTGGCCGCGGTGATCGGGGCCGAGCGGTTTTTGCAGGAGATCAAGGTCACCGCCAATCTCCAGCACAGCCACATCCTCCCCCTGTACGACTCGGGCGCGGCCGAAAGCTTCCTGTACTACGTGATGCCCTACGTCGAGGGCGAGACGCTCCGCACGAAGATTGATCGGGAGAAGCAGCTCGGCGTGGACGACGCGGTCGCCCTGACCCGCGCCGTGGCCGCGGCGCTGGAGCACGCGCACAAGCAGGGGGTGGTGCATCGGGACATCAAGCCCGAGAACATCCTGCTCCGGGACAATGATCCGCTCATCGCCGACTTCGGGATCGCGCTGGCCGTCTCCCACGCGGGCGGGCACCGGCTGACGGAGACGGGTCTCTCCATCGGGACGCCGCACTACATGAGTCCCGAACAGGCCATGGGGGACCGGGAGCTGGATGCGCGGTCCGACGTCTACTCGCTGGCCGCGGTGCTTTACGAGATGCTGACGGGCGAGCCGCCCTACACCGGGACGACGGCGCAGGCCATCGTGGCCCGGGTGATCACCGAGGAGCCGCGCTCGATCACGTTGCAGCGCCGCACGGTGCCCCCGCACGTGGCCGACGCCGTGCACAAGGCGCTGAACAAGCTGCCAGCCGACCGCTTCAGCTCGGCCGCGAGTTTCGCCGAGGCGCTGATCACGCCGGGGTACACCACGCCCAGCCATGTGCGCACCGGCGTGCGGCCGGCCGCGATGGTCCCGCAGCCCCGCTGGCAACGGTTCGCGTGGCCGGTCGTGGCTGGGGTGTTGCTGGTGGCGGGGGCGTGGGGCTGGCTGCGACCGGATCCGCCCAGGCCGGTGTCGCGCTACGCATTGGCCTTCGCGCCCGGACAGGAACTGGTGGACGTCGCGAGCCCGACGTTTGCGCTGGCCCCGGATGCGTCATGGATCGTGTACGAGGGTCCGGGGAACCAGCTCTGGGTCAAGCAACGCGATCAGCATCACGCGACACCCGTGCCGGGGTCGGGCTGGAACACTGGCAGCGGCTCGGGACCGAGCGTCTCGCCCGATGGCGAATGGATTGCCTTTACGGTTCCGGGTCCCGTGGGTGGACAGGTCAGAAAGGTGCCGCGCGGCGGAGGGAGCCCGCTCACGATCGCGGATTCGGTGAGTCTCCAGATCCGCGGGGTCGCCTGGCCGGACGACGGGCACATCGTGTACAGGGACATGACGAATCGTCTTCGCCGCGTGCCGGATGCCGGCGGTCCGAGCGAAGTCGTGTGGGCCTCGCCGGAGGGCGCCGACCTCAGACCCCGCCTGCCTTCGGCCCTGCCCGGTGGGCGAGGGGTCCTGTTCGTCGCGTGCGACGGCAGTTGCTCGCGCAGCGAACTCATGGTGCTCGACCTGCGGTCAGGGGCTGCGCGCATGATCGTCCCCTCGGCCGTGCGGGGTTGGTACGTGTCCACCGGCCATGTGGTGTATGCCCGGTCCGACGGCGGGGTCTTCGCTGCCCCGTTCGACCTGGGCGCGATGGAGGTCACCGGGCCCGCCGTGCCCGTCCTCGAGGGGCTTCAGGTCGGCGGCCTCACGGCGCCGGATTTCGCGCTCTCGGCGTCCGGCTCGCTCCTGATGATTGCCGGCCCGGCGGGTGGCGCCGGCGGCATCCCGGCCGAGGCCGTGTGGGTGAGCCGCACCGGCAACGCGGAGCCTGTGGATACGGCCTGGCGCTTCAGCGTGGCGGGTACCTACGGGTGGGCCCTGTCGCCGGACAATCGCCGCGTGGCCTTCACCGTCGCCGAGGCCGGCGGGAATGACATCTGGGTCAAGGAACTGCCGCGGGGTCCCGCCTCGCGCCTCACAACAGATCCCGTGACGGAGATCCGCCCACGCTGGACGCCGGATGGCCGGTCGGTCTCGTACATCGGTGCCGAAAACGATCTGTTCATCCGCCGCTATGACGGCACCCTTCCGCCGGAGTTGCGGCTGGACCTCACCGAGACGATCTGGGAGGCCGTCTGGTCACGCGACGGGTCCTGGCTGGTGGTGCGGGTTGGTGGGAGCGATGGGACGCGAGACATCTGGGCACAACGGATCGGTACGGACACGACCGCGCAACGCCTGCTGGCCACTGACTTCGACGAGAACGCCGTGGCCCTTTCGACAGACGGCCGATGGCTGGCCTATCAGTCGGACGAATCCGGTCGGGATGAGGTGTATGTGCGACCGTTCCCTGACATTTCCGCCGGCAAGTGGACCGTCTCGCTCGGTGGCGGAACCCGGCCGCTCTGGGCGAACAGCGGGCGAGAACTTTTCTATGTCGATGGTACGAACCGCCTCGTCGCTGCGCAGATCCGTCCTGGACCACCATTCGAGATTCTGGGGAGAACGCCTTTGTTCTCCGTGTCACCGTACCTGATTCCCGGCAACTACACGCCGTTCGATGTTACCGCCGACGACCAGCGCTTCCTGATGGTGCGGCGCGTCGGCACCGGCGAAGGGGCGCCGTCAACCACGCTGCTTTTCGTCGAGAACTGGATCGAGGAGTTGCGGGCCCGGGTGCGCCGATGAGCGAGGGCGGTTAGAGCCAGTTATATTATGATAGTATATAATATCAATTGCTATGTTCTTGTACCAGGAGAACCTCGTGGCAACGGTCCAGATTAACGCCCGCATCGATCCACGCCTCAAGCAGACCCTTGATGCGTTTTGCCAGTCGCGAGGGATCGTGATGAACCACTTCATCCAGGAGGCGATTCTCGACCGCCTGGAGGAATTCGAGGATATTGACGATCTCAAGGCCATTCGCCACGAACCGACCCGCCCTCTCGCCGAGCTGCTGGCCGAACTGAAGCGTGATGGCGCGTTATAGGGTTGAGATCAGCAGGACGGCAGAAAAGCAGCTCCGAAAGCTCAAGGTCCTGGACCGTCGTCGAGTCGTCCAGGCCATGATGGGGCTGGGGGAGGATCCCCACCCGCCCGGCTCCAGAAAGCTGAGCGGGTACACCGATGTCTTTCGGATTCGCGTCGGCGTGTTCCGGGTGCTCTACAGCGTGGAGCGCCGCAGGCTGATCGTGATCATCCTCAAGCTGGGACACCGCAAGGACGTGTACCGGTGAGCGGCCCAGCCGCTCGCCTCGCCGCCGCATTGGCCGACCGCTACCTGCTCGAGCGCGAGCTCGGCCAGGGTGGCATGGCGACCGTGTACCTGGCGCACGACGTGAAGCACGATACCGCATGGCGCTGGCGCTCGCGTCCTTCAGGACAGGTCGCTCGGCCGATCCCGGGCTCTCAGCCCGGGACTGCCACATGAGCGCGGGCAGTCCCGCCCTGAAGGGCGGGCTCGGGTGCGCCTGTGAGCGTATCTGGTCGGGGAGGTGCGAGTCCTCCTCAGGCATCCACACTCCGGCCTGTCATTGACCGCTACTGCGTCCTCGCGAGAGGAGGTGGGGGCTCTGCGAAGGCCAGACACGTGAAGCAGGGAGACCGGGGTGGTAGTAGGGACGGAGTTCATGCGAACCCGGCCGGTGCCGCTGCACCGGTGACGGTCGCCGAAGAACCGGCCACCCAGGAGTCAGAGCGTCCGTAGTAGCGAGGAAGCCGGGTAATGCCGGTGGAGCGAAGGGACGCAGGAAGGTGGCCTGTCAATCCGCTCTGCGGTGAGACCACCGACTGGAAAGCCGGATGCGGGAGATCCGCCTGTCCGGTTTGGAGGGAGGGGGAGTCGAAACCAATCGACTCTCGCTACCCCTATCCCAGCCGCAGGAAGCGGCAAGGCCACGCGCCGTCGGTTTATCCGACAGAGCCGAGCCGCAGGTTTACCCGCGGATCGTCGCGCCGAGCGCCGAGCGCCGGTCGACGACGCGCGGATGATTGGACGAGGTAAGTGGCCCGGCGTCCCCGGTCGTTGTTCCGCGGTTGAAACCGCGGCTGGGCGCGCTTCGCGCGACGGGCGCTGAAGCGCCACGCGAAGTCGACGTCCTTCAGGACGTGCCGCCGACGGAGCCGGCGCCGAGCGCCGGGTTGACCCGGCGAATCGCGGGACAGCGGGTGTTGGTCGGAAGGTCTTGTCGCTAATGATCGGTGGCACGGGTCCGTTGGTCGGAGCGTTGGGTGGCGGATGATCGGCGGCGTGAAGCCGCCGTAGCTGAAGGTCCGTTCCTGGTCCTGAGCCGATGCGCGCGATGATCGGCGGCGTGAAGCCGCCGCTCGGGTGCCGGCACGCTCGACGCCGGAAATCCGGACCGGCGTCCGCGTCATCAATGACCCGGCGGACGAGCACGTCAGGGTAGGAGAAGAAAGCCGGCAATGCGGAAGTGGTCATCGGTGGTGATCGCCTGGCGGATACCGCGCTCGCGCATGATCACAAAGCTCGTGCAGTCCGTGAACGAGAACGTCTGATCGTGATACTCGCGGAACCACCCTTCCGCCGCCTCGAAGTGCTCCGAGCCCACCCACTCCAGATCGAGGGCGGCGGTGTGGTGGACGAGGTCCAGCAGCCGGAGCGCCAGGACGGATCCGAAGCGCGCCTTCGCCAGCGTGTACCACACTCGCCGCATAGCAGAGCGGCTGCGTCGCAACCAGCACCTTCATGTCCTCGGTAAGGGTTACCGGCATGGATGAATGGTTGTCATTCGGTTGGGTTGGGTCCACCGCATTCTCGGCACGTCATCCATGCGTCCAAGTCATGATATGGAGCGTTGTATACGGAGTTGACTCGGTTTGCTGAGCCCACGATTCACGGGCGTGGCCGTGATCGTGGGGCGTTCGGTGCGGACTTTGACCGGGCCGGAAGAGGGGAGCCGTGCGTGTTCGGAACGTGCGTGCTGAGACGCGCGAGGAGCACGAAGAGCCGGAGCACGGCGCGGCGAAACGCCTCCGTGAGCTGGGCGGTGTCGTGCGCGGGCCACGGCACGAAAGGTGCCATCGGGCCGGAAGCCGCCGTCGGTGGCAATCATATGAATGTGCGGGTGCCAGTTCGCGAGCGAGCCGTGCGTCTGGATGCAGCCGACGAGACCCACCGTGAGCGTGGGCTCTCCGGTCAGGGCGCGGACCGCGGCGGTGACCGTGTGGGCGGCCACGCGGGCGAGATCACCGAGGAGGGACCGGCGGTAGAGGCACCAGGCGCGCCGGCGCTTCGGCATCGTGAGCACGACCTGGCGGTGCGGCACACCGGGCACCAGGAGCGACTCCTCCAGCCACAGAGTCCAGAGCGCGAGGTGCTTGGCGTGGCAGCTGGGGCAGAAGTAGCGCGCCTTGCAGGAAAACGCGAGCAAGTACACGTGCGTGCAGGTGTCACAGCGCACGCGCGCGAAGCCGTGCGCGAGCACGCCGCGGGCAAGGAACGTGTCGGCGACTTCACGGATGACGGGGCGCCAGTCGCCGTACGTGGCGCGAAGCGGTCCTCGTACGCGTCGTGAAACGCGCGGAAGTGATCGCTGACGAGGCGAAAGAGGGGCGAGGCCTGCGTGCGGTGGCATTCCATTGCGCGGCATAAGCTCCTGCTCTGATTCACTGGTCCAGATCGCGCAGGAGTTCCAGCTCGGCCAGGACTTCCAGGTCCTTCGGTCGCCCAGCGGCGCGCTTCGCGCGGATCAATGCGTCAAGCGACAGCACCCGAACGTTGCGCCCGAACATGCGAATCCCGACAGTATGCGGGCGAATATCCTCGTAGTCGCCGCCGCCGATCATCTCACCCAGGATGTCGAGGCTCCCCTTCGATGTCGTCAGCGTGAAGTTCAGTCCACGCTTGAGCGTGGCCGCCGACCACTCGAACGGCAATCCAGGCGGTGCGCCACGGAGATACGGTTTGAGCGGCTTGAGCGCCGTGACGATTCGCGCATAGTTCTCATCGTTGCGCGCGTACACGACGTCGACGTCAAGCGTCAGGCGCGGCGAGCCGTGCGCGGTGGCAGCGAGTCCTCCGATGACAATGAAGTCGACGCCTGCCTTGTCCAACGCGGCGATCAGCGCAGAGTAGTCGGTCGTGGCGGGGGTCATCGTTTGTGCATGGCGGCCAGCGTCGCCCGCCGGGCCTCGTCGGCGAGCCGTGCCAGTGCAACCAGGTTCCTGGCGCGTTGCGCAGGGCTCTTCCGGAGTTGCTCGACGAGAAGCGTCCGATCGACGTCGCGTTTATAGGCCTCGACCACCGCATCGGGCTCGGCCACCGCGAATGGCTCGACCCTCAGCGCGCACCCGGCGGCGTTCAGCAGTCGCTGGAGTGTCTGGATGGAGGGGTTCGCCGCACTCGACTCGATTCGCGCGACGGTCGCCTGCGTCACGTGCGCGCGCGCAGCCAGCTCTCGCTGGGAGAGACTGGCGCGTTCGCGCGCGGTTCTGAGCAGGTCGGCTGTGGCGAGATCAGTCACGATGTCAAAGATATACTGTACTATATCAGAGTCAACCCGGCCACCGCGGGCTGCCACCCCCGGTCATCGCTCGCGCGGTATGCGCTGCTTCGACTCGCCTCGTCACTCACTCCGCCCAACACCCGGATCGGATCCAGCTCACCGACCCGCGCGACGGCGAGGTGTACGGGTTCGTGGAGTTCGCAGGACTGGTCTGGATGACGGAGAATCGGCGATACGCAGGCGTCGAGTCGGTGTGCTATCAGCATGAGGAGCAGCATTGCCGCCGGCTGGCCCGCCTTACCGGTGGGAAGTCGCGCTGGAGGCCCGCCCGGTCGGCTGGCATCTCGTCACTGACTACGAGTGGCAAGGGGTGGAGCTCGCCCTGGGCGTGCCGTTCGAGGAGCTCGCCGAGGCCGGTTTCCTCGCGCTTGAGGGAGACCCCATCCAGGACTTCGACGGGACCGGACACATCGAAATGCGCGTCAAGCAGGAGCTCATCCTACGGAGCGACCGGAGACCGGAGGCGACGTCGTGAAGAGGTTGGTCATGGCCTGACGCTACTCGCCGCACGCGTCGGAGTGGTGAACGACTGGTGGCCAAGCTGCACCCGTGGGCTCCAGGTGGTCGCCCCCGAGCTGCGCCGAAAACCGCTCGCCGCCTATTACCGGACGACGTACATCTGGCGGAACAGCACCCAGCGGCCGCCCTCGCGCCGCATCACGGTGATGAACTCGCTCTCGGACGCCGACGAGCCGAGGATTGTGTTGCCCACCCTGGTGTCCCACGCGAGGGTGGATCGTCCCTCGACGACGGCGATGTCACCTCCGCCGTGGACCTGCTGCCCGACGATCTCGTAGCGCGTGATGGGGTACGTGGTGTCGGCCGGCGGGAACCAGTGCGCCCGCACTGCGGCCTTGCCGATCTTCCCCGGCGCGCCGCGGCCGGGCACGTACAACGTGATGCTGTCGCTGACGTGCGAGAGCACGCTCTCGGCGTCCCCGGCGAGCCAGGCTTGGCGATAGGACTCGAGCGCGGCGTCGACCGCGGCGCGATCCGCCTCCGACAAAGGAGATGGGGCGGCGCACGCGGCAAGTGCGATACCGGCGAACGCAACGATGGCTGCTCTGATGCGGATCATTACTCAAGAGGTTGGGGTGCGGGATAATAGCCAGCGAATCGAGCGGCGCAGGTCAGGGTTCTCGCGCGGTCTCGACAACCGATCCGAGAGCGAACGCGGCCAAGGCCGCATCGAATGCGTCGGGGCGATACTCCCAAACGGTGTGGCTGCTCCCTTCGACGAAAACCACACGACCGCCGACGGGCATGGGAGCCCTCCGGTACCGGTCCCGAATGTCCGTTCGTATCGCCGCCGCGCGATCCGAATCGGCGGGGAGGGCATGGATCGCGAAGAATGGCACGCGGAGGATGGGGAGCAGGACACCGACGTCCGTGCGGAGCCAGTCTCGCCAGTACGCGAAGACGTGGGCGCGCGGCGGTGTACGCCACATCCGCTCATAGAACGCGGCGCGGTGCGCGGGCATGTCACCTGGGGCCGCGTTCAGCTTCGCCCATGAGGAGTCGTTGTCGTATCGGGCGAGCACGCCGCGCATTTCCGCATCCGCCCACGCGCGGCGGCGCGCTCGGTCAAAGCCGTACGTATCGCCGTTCGCCACGACCGCATCGACGTTGACGACGCCGGACACCAGTTCCGGATGTTCCGCGGCGAACCGGACTGCGAGCACGGCGGCCGCGGAATGGCCCACGATCACCGGACGACGAAGCGATTCACGCTCGACGATGAGGCGGAGCGCATTGACCAGGTAATCGAAGTACGGCGTGCCCAGTGAGTCGGGCACCACCTCCGGCAGCGCGGTCGCGCCCATGCCCGGCCACGTGAGCGCGACCATGCGAAAGCGGGTGCGGTTTCGCGCCATGAACTCGGTCCAGGAATGAGCGTCGCAGCCGAGGCACGGCATGAGAACGAGGTCGCGCGGGCCGTCGCCCTCGCGCAGCACCTCGCCGAACCGGAACGTGCCGTCACCACTCGGCTCTTGCCCGGCAAGGCCGGACGCCATCAGCGCGACCAGCGCACCGCTCAATACCATCCGTTCCGCTCGCACGCGACCGCTCCCCTGTGAGTGTACTTCGCTCTATATATTCTGGAACATGCGTCGGAAGATAGAACGGGTTTTGCATTCGCGCGCCGCGCAGGACCGCCTTGGCCCCGGGCGGGCGGTCACGGTCGCATGCGAGACGCCGTCCGCCACGGTGTTGGATGTCCGATACCCGGCCGCCGCCGAGTACGACACGCACGAGCACACGAGGGACTATCTGTGTCTCGCGGTGTACGGCGCGTACAGAGAATGGAGCATCCGCGGGTCGTCGGGCGTCGTGACGGCGGGGCAGGACCTCGTGTATCGCGAGGGATCGCGCCATGCGGTGCGCATCTGCTCCCGGGCGTTTCGGATGGTGCATGTGGCGGATCCCGACGGTGCTGGCTGGGAAGGTCCGCTGGCTCCGACGGCCACGGGAATCCTGTGGCAGGTGGCGCGCGCGGTGGCCGACCGGCAGCAGCGTGACGCCGAAGTGCTGCACATGGCGACGCTGGTTGGCGAGCTCCGTCCACCGGATGAGCGTGCCGACATCGGGAACTGGCTCGGGCGCGTCCGGGAGCGACTGCGCGACGGCTTTCGTGACACGATTACGCTGGCGCAGTTGGCCCGCGATGTCGGCCGTCATCCGTCGCATGTGGCGCGAGCATTCAAGGCGCGCTGGGGGCTCTCGGCGGGCGAGTACCTCCGCCGTGTTCGAGTGGCGGCCGCGATAGGCCAAGTGCGGGACACCGATGACCCGCCGAGCCTGATCGCGCTCGAGACCGGTTTCGCGGACCAGAGCCACCTGACGCGATGGATGCGGCGATACGCCGGAGTCACGCCCGGCGCTCTCCGAAGGTCCCCAGGCCGACGGCGCGCTCGGTGTTCTTGAAGCACGGGCCGTTCGCGAGCGATTCGGCGAAACGGTCAACGACTTCGACGCGGGCATCCTTTTTTGGCGAACGTGAGCAGTCCTGCCCAAATCACCGCGGTTGAGTCGGTCGGCGTACAAGCGCGGGGTCAACATCTGTCAGGAGGTCCACCCGCGCACCTCCCCCGGGGCTGGGCTCCGGATTCGACAGAGATGACGGAGTACGCCGGAAAGTATCTCGATCCCGCGATCAGCGGTCCGGTACGCGTGCACGGTTCGAACCAGCAGCCCGGTACCCACGAGGAGCACGAGTCAGATGGCAACCTGTGCCATGATCAGTCCCGACCGCAGGATGCCTGACGAGTGCCGCGACCCGCCGCGCACCCCAAGTCCGGATGGGTCGAGGCGGATGGCGAGCAGGAACACTGAAGCCAGTGCGATACAAATGAGCATGGACGCCGCCGCCGCGAACAGGATGCCCGTCCTGTCGACCGACGCCGAGTCGCAGCGTGACACCGCGTCCGGATTCACGACGTCCACGGTGCGCAGCACCAGCTGTGCGGCACACACCGCCACCCCACGGCATAGGCGAGACCGCGGCGTACGAGGCGTTCCTCCCCGACGTGCAGCCGTACTCTACGGGTACGCCCATCCGCGTGGTTGGGGATGCGTGCTCGGCACCGGCACACAAGTTCGCCGCGTTCGCAGACATTCGTGCGTCGGACACGCCCTTGTGCCGTTGTGTGAGCGTGCACAGGTTGCAAGATTCTCGGCTGCGATGCACCGGCGCGCGCTTCGTCGTCGCGTTCACATCCCGCGGGGGCGTTGGCCCGTCGCGCGGCGACGTTCGTCGCGTGGCGGACGCCCGAAACCAGACTGCTTATCGAAGCGGCCGGTGATTCACGTCGCGCCAAAGGAGTGGAGCAATGTTCACGTTGGCGGCGTTACTGTCTGTCGGTTCTCTGCTGGCCTCCGGACCTCAGGGTCTCGCCCCTGGCGTTGCACAGCCGGTTCCGGATCGGTTCGTGGTAGCGAGCGAGGACGGATCGATCACGCAGTTCGCCGTCACGGCTCGCCTGCTCCCCGCCGAACCGGTCCTGAGGATGTCGAGCTACGGCGCGTGGGGCCAATCCGATGGGTGGGCGACCTTTGTCTCCGGGCTTGCGGTAACAGACTGCCAGGGCGGTTCGGTACGGGTCACGAAGGCTGATCGGCTTTCGTGGACGCTGGCAGGTTGGGCCGGCGGTGCCATCTGCGTGACCTATCAACTGGACTTCCGGCAAGCCGTCGCCCAGCCATGGCCGGACGGTCCCAGAACCACGGGGCTGTTCTCCGATGGTGAGGCTCTCTTCACGAATACCGGCTCGCTGTTTATTCACTCCGATACGGGTACGAGCGCTGAAGTCGAATTCCGGCTGCCGAGTTCGATGAACGTGACGGCCCCTTGGGCGGAGCTTGGTCCGTCGCGGTACGCCGCCCCGGTTGCAGCGCTTGTTCGCAACACCGTGGTGATCGGGCGCCACGAACGCACGACAACCCTGGTGGGGCCACTTCGCGTTCATACCGTCATGCTTGGGGCGATGCGATCCGCATTGGGACTGGTGGACCAGGCGGTTGCCGCGGTGGGCGCGGAGTATCTGGCGGTGTACCCTGAGCCGGAGGCGCGCGATTTTCTGTTTGTGTGGTTCCCGGACGGAAACTGGGAAACAGGGGAGGCGTATCAGAGCGGTTTTGCGATCGTCTCGGCTTCCGTGCCGAGTGAACGCAACCGCCTCATCTGGGCCAACTCGATTGCGCACGAGCTGCAGCATTATTGGAACGGCCACCTGATATCGGCGGCGGATTGGGAAGACGGGAACTGGTTTGTTGAGGGTTTCACGGAGTACCTGGCCAATGCCGCGCTTGTACGCTCGGGCGTGATCACCGACGAACAGTACACGAGCCTCGTGCACAAGCACCTCACCTTGTTCCACAACTTTCAGTTCCGCTGGGTACGCCGTACGAACGCATCTCGTTGGTGGAGGCCGGATCGTCCAAGTCGACCAACAACGTCGCGATCTACGACGGTGGGTGGTTCGCCGCTTTGATGTTCGACGTTCGCATGCGACAGGCCAGCGCGGGTGCCGTCGGGGTGGACAATCTGATGACAGCCCTTGTGTCGCGATTCCGCGATTCCACGTACACCAACGACGATGTCGTCCGCGTCGCCGAGGGGATCTCCGGTGCCGATCTCCGGGAAGCGTATGCCGCCCACGTGGCCGGGCGTCAACGTATGCCGCTCGAGCGGTATCTCGAGGGAGCGGGATTCCGGGCAACGGTCACGCCCTACGTGATCGAGGTGACCCCGGACCCGCACCCGAACGACATTGCATTGCGCATCCGACGCGCCATTACGCGCGGTGCCAGTGTCTCCCGGGCGGAATCCGGCTCGGCCACCGACACCCCCCCGCGGCGCTAATCGGGCTCGCGCTGGCTCTCGTCGAGGCGCTTGGTGGTGGGCGGGTCGCCACGACGGTGGCCGTCCTTGCACGCACCGCCCTCTTCGGGCTGGTTCACGTCCACTGGGCCTTGCGGGAACTCTGCAGACCGGCTGTCGAGAATCCCGAGCCGCCCGCGGCATCCCGTGCGCGCGGGAATCGGCGAACCTGCCGTGCGGTCCCGGCCGGCGCTACGGTTTACGGAAGTGCCGCATACAACCCGTCGAAGAACGTGGCACCGGACTGCAGGCGCGCGTGGTCGTCGTCGTGTGTCGTCGCGAGTCCGCGAATGATCGCGGCAACTCCAGCCACTTCGTCCCGGCCGAACTTGTCGTCCCGGATGTCGATGTCGTGGACGATCTCGGCGATCTGCCGTAGCGCCGAATCGTCCGGCACGAACCGCTGCTGGAGGACCTCAAAGGTGCATTGGTCGCCTTGATGGGTGAACTCACCCTCAAACATGTCGAATCGCACCTCGCCAGCGGTGCTGCGATAGCCCGTGGCCGGGACAAGCTTGAAGGTCGCTGACGGGTCAATGAAACGACGGATCAGCCATGCGCTCGCGATGCGGTCGATGTGCACGCCCTCTCGCGTGACCCAAGTCGCCCCGCGCGGCGCGGGGTCCGTCGTCCCCCACCGTGAGGCGGATACGCGGTCGGACGTATCCCCGCTCAGTGCCCGCTCCAGCGCGTGCACGGCCCGGTGCGCCGGTTCGGCCCCCGCCGCGCGAAAGAAGTCCCGGCCCTCGGCCTCCGCCAGGTGTCGCTTCAGGCGGCGGAGATCTGCGGGCGATAGCGCCGGCAAGGCGGCCTCCGCCATCTCGACAATGCCCATGTACTCGGCATCTGCCTGTGCCCGAAACATCGCCTCGACCTCCTGATCACTGACGCCGTTCACCAGGGACGCCGTGCAGACGGTGGCTTCTCCCCGCTCATCCACGATCATCCGGCGCACCCACTCGACATCTTCCAGAGACCGGGGTTCGTGAGGCATCAGGTACACCGAGTTCTTGAGGGCGACGGCACCAATCCGGCTCAGCTGGCGCCGCACCTTGACGCGGAGGTAGTCCGGCTTGGGGGGGAGATGGTGGATCAGGAGAATCCAGTGCTTTCCCTCGGAGGTCGCGTCTGGAACGCTCGGGGGACTCATATCGCAATTGTATCACGGCCGGGGAAGTCCGACAACTGCCGGTGTCGCGCGTCGAGCGCGCCCGTGGAGTCACGGGCAAGGCCTGCAAATACTCCCGTGATGGAAACGCCTGCTCGATGATGAAGAGGCAGGCGGCGCGGTAGGTCTTCCGAAACGTAGGGCAAGGTCCTTGAGGCGGACTCGGTTTCCGATGATACGCGGTGGAGGCCCCCACCGTAGTCCCCGCCCCGCCGTGCCGGTCTCGCCGTCCGCCAGTCCCGCGTTTGGCGCCTGTCACACGCCGTCCATAGGTTGGGGAGACGATGCCTCCCATGCCCGGACCCCGCATCCACATCCTGGTCGGGACAAGTCCGTCCGCGCTGCTCGAGCGTGCGGCCGAGCCGTTCCTGCGGTGGGCCCACGCCGGGGCTGACGATGCGCTGGCGTCGCCGCCGGTCCTGCTGGGGCTGCGGCAAGGGGGACTCCGCGACGACCTGTTGGCGCTGGCGGCGCGGCGCGGCGTCGCCGGATGGCTCGACCCGGCGATCTGCGTGTTTCACGAGCTGCCGCGCTGGCTGGGCGCCACCGATCGCCGGCCACTGGGGGATTTCGAGCGCGCGGCGTTGCTGGAACACCTGCTGCGCCAGGCCGGAGGCCCGGTGTTCCTGGGTCGGGAGAGCGCGTTCCTGGCGCCCGTGGAGCGGCTGTTCGGCGAGTTGACCGGAGAAAGTGTGACGGCCGAGGCGTTCGCCGCCGCCGTGGCCGCGGTGGCGGGGCGCGAGACCTTCGAGCGCGCGCGCGACGCGGCCCTCGTAGGCGTGTATCGGGCGTACCGTGGGGTGCTCGAGCGCGAGGGCCGGCGCGATGGCCGTGACACCCTGGCGGACGTTGCCGCCGCGGTGCGCGCCGACCCGGGTGGGCTGGCCTCGCGGCTGGGCGGCCGCCGCGAGATCCGCATCGCCGGACTCGCCGACCTGCGCGGAGGCTGGCGGCTGCTGCTGGACGCGCTGGCAGCGTCTCCCGCCGTGGACCGGGTGATGATCTACCACACGGAGCCGCTGCCCATCGCGGCGGCGGTCGAGAAGCTGCCCGGCCCCGACACGCCGGCCGCACGGCTCTTCCGCGTCCCGCGCCAGGCCGGCGTGGCCGGCGTGATCGCCGCACGGGACGAGGAGAGCGAGCTGGAGGCCGTCGCCGCGCAGGTGCGCGGCTTGGTGGACTCAGGTGTCGGGCCGGATCGCATCGCCGTCATCTCGCGCGAGGGGCGCCCGTACGTGGACCTTGCGCTGCGGGCTCTGGGGGCGGCCGGCGTGCCGGCGACCGCGCGCCGCCGCGTCGCGTTGCTCACCATTCCGGTAGTGCGGGCGGTGATCGCGGTCCTCGAGGCCGCGGCCGCCGGCTGGACCCGCCACGCTCTGGCCGGACTCGGCGCGCAACCCTACTTCGCCGCCGATCTGGACGTGCGGGTGATCAACCACATCGGGTACCGGCGTCGCGTCGCGGGGCTCGCCGAGTGGAGCGCGGCGTTCGACCGGTTGCTCGACGAGGCGCGCGCGGCGGAGGCGCTCGCCGAGCAGCGGGAGGAGCCGCAGGTCCGGTCGTTGCCGCCCGCCTGGGTCGAGCGGGCGCGCCAGCGGTTCGCGACGTTCGTGGCCGCGGCAGGCCCGATGGACGACGCGCGGACGCTCGCGGGCTGGCTGGCGTGGCTCGACGCCTGGCTGGCGCGCGATCCGTGGCGGATCGAGGAGCGGTGCGCCCGCGTGCCGGACGAGCGCTGGCAGATCGTGCGGCTCGATCTGCTCGGGTGGGGCCACTTGCGCCTGGTGGCGGCCGACTGGGCGGCAGCGGAGCGTGCCTGGCCCGGCAACGGGGCGCTGATGCCCGCGGCGGAATTCCTGGAGCGGTTGCGGACGATGCTGGCGGGCGACGCGGCCATGTGGACGGAGACGGGTCGCGGCGTGGTGGTGGCCGAGGCGCTCGCCGCCTCGCACCGGAGCTTCGACCACCTGTTCCTGGTCGGGATGGATGCCGGGCGGTTCCCGCGGCGCGCTCCCTCGTCGCTGCTGCTGAGCGACCGCGATCGAGAGGCGCTCCGGGTCGCCGGCCTGCCGCTGGAGACGGTGGACGAATGGGAAGCGCGGGAGCGCGGCCTGTTCCGCACGCTGGTGGGCGGCGCGGGTCAATCGCTCACGGTGAGCTACCGGCGGCTTGATGACCTGGGCGGCGCCGCGAACCCGTCGGCGTTCGTGGAGGCATTGGGCGAGGTGTGCCGGCTGGAAGAACGGGCGGTCGCGACGCTCGCCGTCTGCCGCACGCCGGCGCTTGGGTTGCACGCCCACCGCGTCGCGCGGATCGAACGCGAGCGGGCGACGGGGCGCCTGTCGCCGTGGAACGGGCAGGTGGCGGCGGTGTCGCTCCGCGAGTGGCTGAGCGATCGCTTCGGGGACGAGTTCGTGTGGAGCCCAACCTCGCTGGAAGCCTACGCCAAGTGTCCCTGGTCGTGGTTTTCCGAGCGGCTGTTGCGCCTGGGAAGACACGAGGATCCGAACGAGGACATGGACGCGCTTGTGCGGGGCTCGGTGTTGCACGATGCGCTGCACCGGTTCTACGATGCAGCGCGCTCGCGCACAGGTGCGCCCGTGGTCCTGCGTGACGGTGACTCCGGCTGGGCGCTGCCGCTCCTGCGCGACTCGCTGCGTGACGCGCTGGCCGCGGCGGGCGAGACACTCTGGCTGGGCCATCCGGCGCTGCGCGAGGTGAAGTATGGCGAGCTGGAGCGACTGCTGGGGCGTTTCCTCGCGTTCGAGATCGAGGAAGGCGAGAGCGCGTTCAACTCCCGCACGAAGGCGGCCGGCAGCGTCCGCACCGCGGTCGAGTCGCACGAGCTCACGTTCGGTGATGCCCGACTGGAGCGAGACGGCGTCGTGCTGCGCTATCGCGGCATCATTGACCGCGTCGAGGTCGGGAACGACGACCGGGCGCCGGGCCGATACCTGGCGGCGGTGGACTACAAGACCAGCAAATACGCGGCGCCGGCCGCCGGCAATAAGGCGGCCTGGGACGACGGCGTCGTGCTCCAGGTGCCGCTCTACGCGCATGCCCTGGCGCAGCTCAGGCCCGGGTGGGCCGTCGCGCGCGTGGAGTACCGGGCCGTAAAGCATGCCGAGCGACTCCACCTGCTCAACCTGGTGCGGGTGCGGCGGGGTGCCCCGGAGAACGATCAGGAGGCGGCCGCCCGTCTGGAGGCCTCGCTGGCAGCGGCGATTGGGCACGTGCGGACCGTCCGGAGCGGTGCGTTTCCGGCCGCGCCGGCGCCGTCGTGCCACTGCCCGCCGTTCTGCCACGCCTGGGACATCTGCCGTGTGGCCGGTGGCCCTGACGATGGATGGGATCGGTGAAACTCAACGCGCAGCAGGCCGCGGCGGCGCACGACGTGGCTCGCCACGTGTTGGTGACGGCGGGTGCGGGCACCGGCAAGACCCAATGCGTGGTGGGCCGTCTGCTGTACGTCCTGGGCGAGGAGGTCGCGGGCCGCCGCCTCGACGAGACGGAGCGCCTCGATCTTCGCGACGTGGCCGCCATCACCTTCACCAACGTGGCTGCGGCCGACCTCCAGCGGAAGCTGCGCGAGGCGCTGCGCGCGGCGGGGCGGCGCGCGGACGCCGAGCGCGTGGACACGGCGCGCATCGGCACCATTCACGCCTTCTGCGGGCAGGTCCTGCGCGAGTTCGCGCTTCAGCTCGATCGCTCGCCCGGCTTGTCCGCGCTGGAGGAGGCGGAGTCCATCGCATTGGCGGGCGAGGCGGCGCGCGACGCGTTGCTGGGCGCCGTCGAGGCTGGGGACTTGCCCGGGTTGGATCTGCTGCTCGAGGCGTATGAGGTCGAGAAGGTCGTGGGGTGGACGGCACGCCTGGCCGGCGACGCTGACCGCCTCCTGGCGTTGGAACGTGACGAGGGAGCGGACGGGCGCGAGCGAGCCATCCTTCTACTGGCGCGGCGTGCGCTTACCCTCGTGCGCCGGCGCCTCGACGAGCGCTCGGCGCTCGATTTCGATTCCATGATCGGCCTGGTGCGCGACCTGCTGCGGGACCGGGCCGACGTGCGGCGCGTGCTCCAGCGACGCATCCGGCTGTTGATCATTGACGAATTCCAGGACGTGGACCCGGCGCAGCAGGAGATCGCCTGGCTCCTGGGCGAGCCGGGCGCGGCGAACGCGCACGCCCCGCGCCTGATGCTCGTCGGCGATCCGAAACAGAGCATCTTCCGGTTCCGTCGTGCCGACGTCACGGTCTGGACCCGGGTACAGCGCGCGTTCGAGGGCGGCGCGGGCGCGGTGCATGCGCTCACGGAGAACTTCCGGTCGCGGCGGCCGATCCTCGGATTCGTGGACGCGGTGCTGGGCCCCGAGCTGGACGCGCCGGTGGACCCGGCGGCCGGCCGCGCGGAGTACGAGGTGCCGGCGCAGGCTCTGGTGGCGACGGCAGCCAACGACGTGACCGACCCCTGCGTGGAGCTGCTGGCGCTCCCGCCCGACGACAGGGGCAGGGCCCGCTCCGGCAAGGCGGCCCGCTCCATCGAGGCCCCGGCGGTCGCCCGGTGGGTGCGGGAACTCGTGGATGGCGGCACGCCGCCGGGCGACGTGGCGATCCTGCTGCCCGCGTGGGGCGCGGTGGTCGAATACGGGCAGGCGCTGCGGGAGGCGGGCGTCGCCTCGTGGACGTTGCGCAACGAGGGGTATTGGGAGCGGCGCGAGGTGCTGGACTGCGTGGTGGCGCTCCGCGCGGTGCACGATCCGCTCGACGACCTGGCGCTGGTGGGCGTGCTGCGCAGCCCGATGGTGGGGGTGAAGGACGAGACGCTGCTCGATGTCGCGCGGCAGGGTCGTACGCCGTACTACCACCGCCTCGAACAGGTGGAGTGCGACGAGCGCGAGCTGCTCGCCTTCGGCGCGCGGCTGGTGCGGCGGTACGCGGCGTTGCGGGACCGGCTGCCGCACGACGAGCTGCTCCGGGAGCTGCTGGACGAGTGCGGCTACCTGGCCCATCTGCGGCTGCTGGGTGACGACGGCCGCCAGGCCGAGGCCAACGTCCGGAAACTGATCCGGCTGCTGCGGGGCTGGCGCGAGCTGCCGCTGGCCGACGTGCTCCGGATGATTGCGGAGACCCGGGAGCGGGAGGAGGGGACGCGCGAGGGGGACGCGCCGCTCGAGTCGCGGGCCGACGCGGTCACCATCACGTCCATCCATAGCGCCAAGGGGTTGGAGTGGCCGGTGGTGATCTGGGCCGATGTCACGCGCGGGCCGGCGAACCTGGACTGGCACTTCGTCGTTGGGCGGGCGGCGGCGCGGCTCCGGTCGCCCGACGTCGAGAAGTGGAGCGACGACGCGCGGTTCAAGGCGCTGCGGGACGCGGAGGAGCTGGAGGGGCAGGCCGAGCGCAAGCGGGTGTGGTACGTGGCTGCGACCCGGGCCAAGGAGCGGTTGATCGTGGCGGGCGTGCCGCTGGGGGAGCCGACCGGGTGGCACCGCGGCACGCTCGCGCTCGCCGTGCGGCGGCTGGGCGACTTGACCGGCCCGATTGTCACATACCGCGATCACATTGGGGCGGAGTTCAGGGCCCACGTACGGGTGGCAACGCCCGAACCTCCGGCCGCCGCCTCCGCCGAGCCCGGGCCGGTGCTGCCGGTCGAGACGCTGGCGCTGCCGCCGGAGCCGGTGTGGGTGGCAGCCGGGCGGGCGCGGCACTCGGCCAGCGAGCTGCTGACCTTCTCGCGGTGCCGGCGGAAGCACTGGTTCACGTACCAGGCGGGGCTGCGCGAACCGCCGGTGGACCGGTCGTCGGCCGGGTTCCTCAACGCGGTGACGCGTGGCCAGATCGTACACGACGTGCTGGAGCATTTGCGGGAGCAGGACGAGCTCGATCGGTTGCTGGAGGACGCGATCGGCCGGTGGGATCCGGATGCGCCGCCGCCCGAGGGGGCCGAGGGGGCGCGGTACCGGTCGCCGCTCAAGGAGGAGATCGAGATGGTGGCGGAGCATCCGGCGTGGCGCGGGTTGGCGGAGGCGCCGGGGGCTCGGCGGGAGCTCGGGTTCGTGCGGTTCCTGGGCGAGGGACGGTGGTTGCAGGGGCGGATAGACCTGATCGCGCCCACAGGCGAGGGGCGGTTGGCGATGTTGGACGTGAAGACTGGCCGGGCGATGACGGCGGAGGCGGCGCGGAAGCGGGCGGAGGCGTATGGGCCGCAGCGGGATGTGTACGTGGGTGCGGTGGAGGCGGTGTCGGGGCGGGAGGCTGAGGAGTTCGGGTTCTTGTTTTCGCGGGCCGGGGAGTACGTCGCGGAAAGGGTGACTGGGGAACTTCGGAATGGTGCGGCGCTTCGCGTACAGGAGTTGGTGGCGGCGATTGAAGCGGGAGACCGAGGGTTGACGGCGAATGCGGTGGAGTGTCGTTTCTGCGGGTATCGGCAGGCGGGGTGGTGTCAGGGGGTGCGGGCGGCGAAGCGGGAAAAGGAAACGGAGGCGCCAGGTTGACGCCTCCGTTGATGCGCGACTCCAGCGCGGCTGGGCGCGCGGCACCCTCACAAGGTACGCCGAGGATAACGATGCTCGTCATGCCGAGTCAAGAGGATGAGCGGCGAGTGCCGGCGGTGGGAGTCGGACCCACACGGGCTTTCGGTTACGTGGCAGTTCATGACGGGCTCTCGCAAGGGTTCCCGAACCGCGGCGGGAATGTGAGAGACGGCGGATCGAAGGACATAACCGGAAACTCATCGCCGCTCCGGTATGTCACTCCGCGAGCGCAGCCTACGAAGTCCGAGGAGGTTTGACAGTATGGCGGAGACACTCGATGTGCGGAGTCTGCGTGCCGCGGTCGAAGGTGCGGCGGCAGCGTTTCGGTGCCGGCGCCGACTGCAGCCGGCTGGTGGTGAAGGAGACAAAGTGTTCCCACCGACCTTTGCCGGCGCCGTCTACGCGAGCGAAAAGCGGCGCCTGCCCGGCCGCGAGGAACCGGCTGACTGCGTGCTCCTCGACAGCGTGCAGAGCCAGGCGAACCGCATGGAGCTTGCGCTACAGGAGGCGATAGACGCCGGCAAGATCACGATGCCGCTTCTCGTCGTCGACTTCTCCGAGCACTACGATCCGACGCTGGACAAGGACGCCGCCGACAAGGCGGGCAAGCTCATCGACGCCGTCGGCAAGGTCACGAGCCTCCAGGTGCCCCACCGCCTCGCCGATGCGATCCTCCGGGACAGCGACCTGGACGGCGTCGCCTTCCGCAAGTCCGACAGGGGGCAGGGCCCTGAACCAGGTCAGCCTCGCCAACGCGACGCCGCTCTTCGAGCTCTGTCCGACGGCGCTCGTCTTCGGCATGTGGGACTCGACCGGTCCCAAGGGCGGTCTCGGCCCGAAGTTCGAGCGGGCGATGGTGTCCGAGATCGTCGGGGTGGGTGCGGAGTGGAACGATGACTACCGGGCCCGGGGCGTGCGGCGGGATCCGCTCGAGATCCGCGCTGCCGTCAAGGTTCTCAAGGCCGCGGACAAGTCATGGTCCGTCGTGGAGTCGAAGGCCAAGGGTGCCACCGAACCGTCCAAGGTGAACCACAGCAGTGTCCCCTTCGACTCTGCGAACTCGGGTGTCACCATCGAGTATGCGGAGCAGACCACGACGTTGTCGCTCATCTGTCTGCGGCGCCTTCGCTTTCCAATCAACGGAGCCTCAGGCGCCGACACGGACGCCGCGGCTCGCACCGTTCTGGCCGCGCTCGGCCTGGCCGCAGCGACCCTCGCGTTCGAGTCCGGGATGGGTTTGCGTTCGCGCTGCCTCCTGTGGCCGGACGGCCCCATGGAGTGGGAGCTTCTTGAACGTCCGGGCGCCACGCCAGCGAGGTTCTCGCTGACCGGTGATGCAGCCATCAGGCTGCTGAACGACGCGATCGCTTCAGCCGAGGCGGTCAAGCTGCCGTGGGCGAAGGTGTCGATCGTCCTCAAGCCCTCTACCGGCAAGGGAAGGTCGGAGAATCTGGTCGAGCTCGTCCGCCTGAGCCAGCTCGAGGCGACCAAGGAATCCGGCGAGACCACCTGACATGCTCGCCCTCGGCGTGCGATACCTGAACGGCTTCGTGGCGGCTTGCGAGCCCGATGCCCGCGAGCGCGCGGAGTGGCCGCCGCATCCGGGGCGCGTCTTCATGGCCCTGGCGGCGGCGCATTTCCAGACGGGAGATGACCCGGTCGAACGGCAGGCATTGGAGTGGATGGAAGGCCTGCCCACTTGCCCACACTTACTCGCCTCGGATGCGCTCGCGCGAGCCGTGGTGACTCACTACGTGCCGGTGAATGACAAGGCCGGACCGTCGAAAGCGCTGCTCCAGAGCGCCCCATTGACGCGAGACCGCCAGGCGCGCTCGTTCGCGCGCGCATGGCCCGACCACGATACGATGTACCTCGCATGGCGGGACGCCGACCCGCCCGAGAAAATCCGCCTGGCTCTCGAAGCCCTGTGCGCAAAGGTCACCCGCGTCGGTCACTCGTCGTCGCTCGTCCAGATGTGGGTCGCCGAGTCGGACGAGATCGGCGAACCCAACTGGGTGCCCGATGATGATCACGCGGCGATCCACCTGCGCGTCGCGGGCCCCGGCACGATCGAGGACCTGGAACGGCGCTACAACCGCGAGGCCATCGAGGCGTTCGCCGCGCTTGAGGTCGCCGCCGCCGACGGATCGAACGTGAAGGCGCAGAAGGCGGCGAGGAAGCGCCTGAAGGACGAGTTCCAGAACGAGCCGCCGAGCCAGCTTCGGCCCGAGATCTCCTTCTACCAGGGCTACGCTCGTCCCACGCCGCCCGGCGACGTGTCCGTCGCCCCGGGTACCGTCTTCAGCCCGCACCTCATCGTGCTCACGCTGGAGCCGAGGGAGGGTCCGTACCGGCTGCTCGACCTCCTGTGCGTGCTCACCGTCGCGCAGCGCTGGCGCGAGGCGCTCTTGAGTCACAGCAACGATCTACCCGAACGGGTGCGCCACGTGGTGAGCGGCCACGATCGCGACGGCGCGCCACTCCCGGAGCCGCACCTCGCGTTCGTTCCGCTTGCGTTCGTGGCGCATCCGCATGCGGACGGTCACCTGCTCGCCATGGCTATCACGCTGCCCGAGGGGCTTGGTTCCGATGAGCGTCGTGACGTGCTCCGGGTCGTCGGGCGCGTTCACGAGCTCAAGCTCGGGCGCCTCGGCGTCTGGAGTGTGCAGCGGGACACGAGCGCGCGCCCTCCCTGGAACCTGCGCCCGGAGGCGTGGACCGCGGACCCCGAGGGTGCCACCCACTGGTCCACCGTCACGCCAGTGGCGTTCGACCGCCATCCGAAGGCGAAGGATCGCGCCGAGTACCAGCGCGAGGTTGCCGGCATGATCGCCGCGGCCTGCGAATCGATTGGACTTCCGAGTCCGCGTGAGGTCATCGTCACCTCGGTGTCGGCTCATCTCGGCGTGCCGCCCGCGCATGCCTTTCCGAGGCTGCGGCGCAAGGACGACAGCGAGCGTCGCCACGCGCACGCGATCCTGGTGTTCGACCGTTCGGTGCGCGGGCCGATCCTGCTCGGCGCGGGGAGGTATCGCGGCTACGGGCTGTGCCGGCCGATGTCGGGGGAGGCGGAGAGATGAGATCCCCAGGCCTGGAACGTTCGCCGTTGACGCGCTTCGAAGCTAGGATGTCTGGGCGAACAACTCGGGGTGACCCGCGAGGCGGGATCGTGTCGCATGATAGGCTTCTGACAACCGTGCACAGAGGGGGAGAGGAGACGCCATGAAGAAGATGAGAATCGACACGAACACGGACGATTCAGGCACTGTGCGGGTCCAGATTCCGGGACGGCCCAGCCGCTGCCCAGTGTACGTCACCGTGGAGTGGAACGAGTCGCTTGCGGAGGAAGCACGCCAGTGGACTCCCGGATGGATTGAAGCGACGGCGGGTAGCCTCACCGACCCGACCTTCGTCCGGCATCCTCAAGGGGCATATGAGCGCCGCGAGGGGCTGGCGTGAGATATCTGGTCGATACCAACGCGTGCATCGCATACCTGACTCAACGCTCCGGCCCGATCGTCGGCAGGATCGCGAACACGAATCCGGGAGATCTCGCGCTGTGTTCGATCGTCAAGTACGAGCTCCTATATGGAGCCCGCATGAGCGCGAAGGTTGATGACAACCTCAAAAAGCGGCGCCAGTTCTTTGCCCCATTCCAATCGCTGCCGTTCGATGACGACGCTGCCGGGATTGCCGGCAGCGTGCGTACGACACTCGAACGCCAAGGAACACCGATTGGGCCGAATGACCTCCTCATCGCCGCCATGGCGGTCGCTCACGGCCTGGCCCTCGTCACGCGTAATACGAGCGAATTCGGGCGAGTCCCCGAGCTGGTCTTCGAAGACTGGGAGGCTGTGCCTTGAGACGACCGATCGAGGAGGGATGCCTGCTCGCGCCGTCGTGGTTCGCAGTAGGTCAGGAAGTCTTGGAGGATTCCGGTCACTGGTCCACGGTTACGCCCGTGGTGTTCGACCGCCATCCGAAGGCGAAGGATCGCACCGAGTACCAGCGCGAGGTTGCCGGCATGATCGCCGCGGCCTGCGAGTCGATCGGCCTCCCGAGGCCGCGAGAGGTCATCGTCACCTCGGTGTCGGCGCATCTCGGCGTGCCGCCCGCGCATGCCTTTGCGAGGCTGCGGCGAAAGGACGACAGTGAGCGGCGCCATGCGCACGCGATCCTGGTGTTCGACCGTTCGGTGTGCGGGCCGATCCTGCTCGGGCCGGGCCGGTATCGCGGGTATGGACTGTGCCGGCCGATGGGTGGGGACGCTGGGGGCAGGGTCGGAGATGCAAGGAGCGAAGAGTGAGCGCCCTGCCCAAGGAAAGGGTGCCAGACAAGCTGGCCCTTCTCGTCGGGTCGAATCCCCTCCCGAACTACCTCGCGGCAATCGTCCTTCAGCCTGGTGAGGTCATCTTGCTTTACTCGCCCGAGACCCGAGAGCCGTGCGAGCGCCTCGAGGCGGCGTTCGAGGAACGCCAGATCGCAGTTTCCAACGTCGCCATCGACGACGCGACCGACGCCCGCAAGATCCACGACGCCTGTGCGTCACTCCAGGTGGACCACCTTCACTACAGCGGCGGCACGAAGCCCATGGCCGCACACGCGAGGAAGGCGTGTAAGGTGGGCGAGGCACAAGCGTCCTATCTTGACGAGCGCAGAGGGCTTCTGCGGTTCGACGACGGTTACGACCTCGGCCTGGAGCAACGCGATCTCGGGCTGACGCTGGAGCGAGTCCTGAAGCTGCACGGGATCGAGAGGGTTGGGCCGAGCACTCCCGTGTCGGGAGCCCCCACCGCCGGTGACGTGGCCACACTTGCCCAGCGAATTCTCTGCGAATCAGAGGTTGCCTCGAAACTCTTCGAGTTCTTCCGCCCGGAAGGCAAGCGACGGTCCTTCACACAAGCGAAGAGCGCACCGTGGATGCCGAACGACTACAACCTGTCGTTGAGCGTGACCCGTGTTCCCGACGACGAGTGGACCAAAGCCCGGTACGAGGAGTGGGATGAGTTCCTGACCGGAGGCTGGCTCGAGCGGTGGACCGCGAGTCTGATCCGAGCGTCCCTCGGCGAAGCGGCCTCCGACATCGAGGTGGGTGTCCAGTGCAAGCGGGCGCGGCCGTCGCTCACTGAATTCGAGATCGACGTCGCGCTGATTCGGGGTCACCGCCTGCACGTGATCTCTTGCACGACCGATCAGACGAAGGCCCTCTGCAAGTCGAAGCTCTTCGAGGTCTCGATGCGGGCACGCCAGATGGGAGGCGATCTCGCCCGGAGCGCGCTAGTCTGCCTGCTCGACGGAAGCGACGCGAAGGGTTCGTACGTTGACCAGCTCCGCGCGGACATGGCGAGCCTCTGGGACGCGCCCAACGTTCCGAGGGCGTTCGGCCTCGCGCATCTGCGCGAGTGGGCCGGCATAGCGGGCGCGCCGAATTTCGGCTCCATGAAGGAGTGGCTTGACTCATGAGCGGAGGCAACGCATGCCGGTACTGACGGGCATCGACGTTCTGGGCGTCCAGCGCTACGTGTTCGCGTCGAAGCGGCTGCGCGACGCCGTGGCTGCGTCGTGGCTCGTGCACTGGGCCACGGCGGCCGACGGGGCCCTCGCCGAAAGCGGAGGGGATGTGCTGCTCGCTAGTGGGGGCAATGCCATCCTCCGCTTCTTGGACGAAGCGCGAGCGCGCGACTTCGTCGCGCGGTACACGCGGCGGCTGTACGACGAAGCTCCCGGGCTCGAAGTCGTCGTGGCGCACCAGATCCACGACATAGACGGGATCGCTTCGGCGCTCGAGCGCCTCCAGGTCGACCTTGCGCGCGCCAAGCTCGAGCGCGTTCCCTCGGTGCCGCAGCTCGGCATCTCGGTGACGGCCCCCTGTCGGGTTACCGCTCTGCCTGCTACCGGATTCGACCCGCAGGATCCCACCATCCCTCTATCGCGGATGGTGCTCCGCTGGCGCGAGCACGAGGTGCGCGAGCGCGCGACCAATCGATGGGACACGTTCCTTCACGGGGATGAGCGGTTCGCGTTTCCACCCGAGATCGACGACATGGGCCGAACGCGCGGTGATACGAGCCTCGTCGGCGTCGTCCACATCGACGGGAACGGGATCGGCGAGAAGATCACGACGTGGCTGCGCCGATGCGTCGAGGATTCCCGACCGGACGACACAGTACTCGAGCAGTTGCGCGCGTGGTCGGCGGCTCTCGATGGGGTTGGCCACCGTTCGCTCGCGAGCGTTGCTCAGCGGGTGACCCGAGCGATCAACGCCGATGGCCGGATCAAAACGGCACTTTGCCCGACCTCCGGTTTCGAGCTGCGCCGCTCGGGCAGCCAAATCTTGCTGCCGCTGCGACCCGTGCTCCTCGGCGGTGACGACTTGACGTTCTTGTGCGACGGAAGGATCGCGCTGGATCTGGCGGAGACGGCGCTTGACGCGTTCTCGGGCGACATTCCGAACCTCGACCGCGTCACGGCGTGTGCGGGCGTTGCCTTGGTACCTGCGCACACCCCGTTCGACCGCGCGTACGATCTCGCTGAGGCGCTCTGTGAGAGCGCCAAGCGACATCGCCGCGAGAAGAACGACGGCGGAGGCTGGATCGACTGGCACATCGGCGCACCCCGGCCCGGAGAAGGAATCGGCGATCTGCGAGCGCGGACCTACGCGCACCCCGTGGCTGCCACCAGTCTCCATCTCACGTGCAGACCCTACCGGCTCGGCGCGAGCGCTGACGAGCGCGAGACTTGGCGCTGGCTCTCGCGAACCGTTCTCGGCACGACGGCGGACGGGTTCCGCGGAGAGCGTTGGAGGCAGCACCGCAACAAGCTCAAGGAGCTTGCCTCGGTCGTTCGCGAAGGCGCGGACGGCGTGCGGCGCGCACGGGAGGCATGGACAGCCGCGGCAACGCTCGCGTGGCCGGGCAGTCTTGATCAGACGGCCGGCTTTCTCGATGGCGTCCGCACGCCGCTTCTTGACGCGATCGAGCTCCTCGACATCCATCTGCCGCTCGGCGAGGAGGCGGCGTCATGACGATTCGTCCCGAGCGCATCATGATCGAGCTGCTCTCGGACACGACCTTCGGCCGCGGCGAAGGAACTGCGGGAGCGGTCGATGTCGAGGTGGAGCACGACGCCTGCGGCCTCCCCATGCTCGGTGGCAAAGCGCTTCGCGGCCTCCTGCGGGATTCGTGGCTGTCGATGCAGGAGTGCTTCCCCGAGCTTCGTGTGGCGGGCCGCCGCGTGCTCGGCCCGCACGGCGACCTGGAGGAGACGGCGATCCTTCGCGTCGGTGACGCGACGATCGAGGAGTCGGCCCGCGCGTTCTTCATCTCGGCCACCGAGCGCCAGCATCATCCGCTGGCTCCCGAAACCATTCTCGCGGCGCTCACCGAGATTCGCTCCCAGACGTCCGAGGAGCGCACGACGGGGGCGCCGGCACGGACGACACTTCGCTCGGCTCGGGTCGCCTTGTGCGGCCTGAAACTGGTGGCGCCGCTCTCTTGGCTTGAGGCGCCGGACCCAGGCGACGCCCGGTGCCTGGCCATGGCTGCCCTCGCGACGCGACACGGGGGGCTTGCGCGCAACCGGGGGCGCGGGCACCTGCGCATCACGATCGATGGAGACCTCGAGCGAACGCGGGCGCTCGCGCGAGGTGCATCATGATTGCCCGCTACATGCCGTACACGTTGTCGTTGCGCGCGCCGGCGGTGCTGACCTCGCTGGGCGGCGATTCGAACAGCTCGCGGACCCTTCCGTTCATCCCCGGCGCGGCGCTGCGTGGGGCCGCAGCACGTGGGCTCGGTGATCCCGGGGGAGATGCCGACCGGCTTCGAAGCTTTCGCACGCTGATTCTCGACGGCACCGTCCGGTTCCTCAACGCGTACCCGCGTGTGGGCGGGCGCCGTACCGTCCCGACGCCCGTGCCCTGGCGAATCGACAAGTCGGGAACCGTTGGCCCGGGTGGCGAAATCACGGCGTGGGATCTGGCAGCCTTCGACGGAGACCCCAGGCCGGACGATGCCGCCTGGCCCGACGCATCGCTGTCCGCGATGCCGGAGTGCTTCGTCTCGATCGGCGCGGCCCAGCCGCTCCGTGTTGCACTCGCCCTGGGCAGCCGCATTCACCAGCAGCGCGACCGCTCGCGCGGCCGGGCTTGGAAGGAAGAGCGCCAGGGCCGCGAGGAGGCGCACGGCGCGATCTTCGCGTTCGAGTTCCTGGAGGCCGGTCAGGAGCTCGCCGGCCTGATCCAGATCCGCGGGAAGGACAGCGCGGCGTGCGATGCGCTGTTGGCGACCATCCAGGACGCGCTCCGGGGCCCGGTGCTGCTCGGGCGCTCGCGGCGCGGCGGCTACGGCGGGGACGCCACGATCTCCTGGGGAGCAGCATGCGATCGGGAACTCACGGGGCAGGGAGTCGTGCACGCGGACCTTCCTGACGATACGTGCTTCCGCGCCCTGCTCACCTCGCCCTACGTTGGTCGCGATCCTGACACTGGGCAGATCGATTCCTCGCACGTCACAACCGAGATCATGGAGGCGTTCGCAGGCCGCGTGGAAGTCATCCGTCGGAGGTGGGGCTTCGAGCGAGTGGGCGGCTTCAACCGCAAGTGGCGGATCGAGCTCCCGCAAGTGCTCGCGTGCGCTGCGGGGTCCGTGCTGGTCCTTCGGACGACCACGCCGATTCCCTTCGCCGACCTGCTCGCCGTCGAGCACGCGGGCATCGGTGAACGGCGAGTGGAAGGCTTTGGGCGCGTCTTGTACCTCGAGGCCCCTGCACCGACGCTGGTGCTGCGCAGGCCCTCACCCACCGCTCCCCAAGCGCCAATAGGGGATCCGCCCGAGGTCGTTCGCTTCGCCGAGGCACGAATCCTCGATTCCGCGGTGGCGCGAGCTATCGACCAGGAGGCGGCGCGTCTTGCGCGCAGCGCGAAGTCGTCTCCGGCCCCCGCCCTCCTCGGGCGCCTGCGAAACGTCATGCAAGCGGCACCCGAGACAGCCCTCGAAACGCTCCGGACGTGGCTGTCTCAGCAAGGACGCGCACGTCTCAAGCGGCCCGCGATGGATCAGATCGAGCGCTGTCGCATCGGCGAGAGCCAGCGGCTGGCTTCATGGCTTCGCGCGATGGCCGGCGGCCAAGACAGCCACGGGTTGGAGACGCTCCTCCGGTTCGATGCGCTCGCGCAGCGCTTTCACATCCATACTGAGGCGTCGGCGCGCGAGCACCTGTTGGCACGGGTGCCATCGATCCGCGCGAGGCTCATCGACAGCACGCTTGCGGCGCTTGCCCGAAAGCACCGCCAGAGGAGGTCGTCGTGATGGCGGGGCGGCTCCTGGCGCTCAGCGATCCCGGAGGCGTTCGGCCGGTCGCCGCGCGCTGGACCATCTCTGGCAAGATGATCCTCGAGAGTGCGGCGCATCTCGGTGCTGGCGCGGGTGACGCTGCTGACATGGTGCTCCTGCGCGATGCGCGCACGGGTGGGCCGCTCCTGCCGGGAACGTCTATCACGGGTGCATTGCGCTCGCACCTAGCCGACGTTCTCGGCAGCTACCGGAGCACGGAAGACGCGGCGGTTGCGCGCCTCTTCGGCGGATCGCGCGGCGATGACCTCGGCGCGCAGAGCCCGCTCATCGTCTTCGACAGTGTCGGCAGGTTGCCGGGCGACCACGCCATCGAGATCCGCGATGGCGTGCAGATCGATGCAGCCCGTGGCACCGCTGAGGACCACAAGAAGTTCGACCTCGAGGTGCTGCCGGCGGGTACCTCGTTCCCGATCCGATTCGATCTCGTGGTTCCGAAGCTCGAGGATGAGAGCGAGCTCGTGAGCCACCTCGTCGTGGCGCTGTCGGGGCTTTCTTGCGGCGACATTGCTCTCGGCGCACGTCGCTCGCGCGGGCTCGGTGCGGTGCGCGCGTCGAACTGGCGGACCGTGCGCTACGACCTCACGTCGGGCGAGGGCTGGATGACCTGGCTCCTTTCCGATTGGAAGGTGCCTCTTGCCGACGGTGCCAACGGAACGGCGGACGTGCGCGAGGCCTGCGAACGTGCGCACGTCGGACTCTCGTTGGCCGGCGTGCAGGATCGCCGCCGTCGCCTGGTCGTCGTCGCGGAGATCTCCTTGATCGGAGGACTGCTCGTTCGCAGCGCGCCCACCGGCCCCGACGCTCCCGATGCAGCACACCTCCGATCGGCGGGCCGTTCGGTGTTGCCCGGCACCGCGGTCGCCGGTGTGCTGCGAAACCAGGCCCTGCGCATCGCGCGCATCGCGCGCGACGGAAAGGACGACGCTGAGCGGCGGGTCGATCACCTCTTTGGACCACGGATGGCGGGCGTCACGGCCACGGGCACTCCCAGCCCCTGCGCCTCGAGGCTTCGCCTCAGCGAAAGCGTCGTCGAGCAGGGGACGCGCTCGAGGCCGTCTCGCGTCCGCATCGACCGATTCACCCAGGGCGTGATGCCAGGAGCGCTGTTCGACGAGGAGCCCGAGCACGGCGGTCGCGTACGGCTGCGGATCGAGTTGCGCGAGCCGGAGCCGGGGGAGCTTGGGCTCCTTCTCCTCGTCGTGAAGGACCTCCTCAGCGGTGAGATTGCCGTCGGGGGAACGTCCGCCGTTGGGCGGGGGCGCTTCAAGGGCACCGCCGCGCTGACACTGGAGGATGGCCAGACGGTGAATCTCGATCCGGCGAATCCGCCGGATCCGATCATCGACCAGGCTATCGGCGCGCTGTGGTCCTCGCCCGTCCCCGGGGGTGCCGCATGAAGCACATCGACGGGTGCCAGATCGACCAGATTGATCGCGCGGCGGCCAACGCGTGGCTGGACTACGTGCTCGGGCGCGGCGCGGCGCCCATGTCGCTCGGGGATTCTGCCTGGCTCCTCTGCCACTGCGATGATGGTGTGACGTGGGGTCGGCTCGAAGGCGGTGCATGGCGACTGGGCTCGACGGTCTTCCCGGATCTCTGCCCCGTCCCGTCAGAGGTCGTCATCCAGGAGTTACGCGTCTTCTCTTCCGCCACCGAGGTCTTGATCTGGCGGACGGACGAGGGCCTCCGCGGACGTGTCCTGCGGGACAGCGTCCCGGCTGTCACCGACGGCCCGCTCAGGCCACACGGCGAGGAGCGCCTTCTTCTCGCTGGTCGCGTGGGTGAGCATAAGGACGGGTTCACGCGCGTCGGTGACGGCACAGGCGCGGAGCAGGCGCTTCCTCTTCGTGTCACCGAAGGGCCGTCCTCCTCGTGGCCTCGGTTTCGCGTGCGCCACTACTTCGCGCGCGAGGAGCGAATCGGCTGCGTTCGCGTCGTGGCCACCCGTCTCATGGAGGTGAGGTGATGCCCCGCCACGTCAATCCGACGAGCCAGGACCGCACGGCCACGGCGCCCTACAACTTCGTGCCGCTTCCGGAGCGGATCTTCGAAGTTGCGGAGGGCATCGAGGTTAACGGCAGGAAGATCAAGCCGTGGAAGATGCACGACCGCTTCGTGCCCGGCGCGCACAGCGGCTGGATCGATCTCGCGATCGAGACGCTGACGCCCCTCTACATCCGCGGCGCGGTGGGCCAGAAGGAAGACGGCAGTTGGGACGAGCGCGAGTCGCGCCTTCGCCCGGACCCGTACATAACACCAGAGGGGCGCCCGGCCATTCCGGGCTCGAGCTTGCGCGGAATGGTGCGCACGCTGGTGGAGATCCTCTCATTCTCGAAGATCCAGCCTGTCAGTGATGCAAGGCCGTTCTTCAGGACCGTGGCGGACGACAGGATCGGACGGGCGTATCGAAACCGCATGACAGCGGCTGGCCACAAGCCCCGCGGTGGAATCCTTTCCGTTCTGGATGGGACCGCAACCATTGAGCCTCGCGAAGTCGTCCGCGTGCAAAGAAGTACCCTGCAGAACCTCGTCCAATTCCAGACGGGACCCAGTTACACGCCACCGTGGCCGCAGCAGCACGGGCGCTGTTGGGTCAAGGTCGGAGATGGTTCGCCAGATGTTACCGACGTACGCCTCCAGGGCGTGCAGCCGAGCGGCTCCGGGTGGCGGGCTGCGACGCTCGTGCTCACCGGAAACGCTCCAAGGAAGAAGCGCGAGTTCGTGTTTCTTGAGGCAGAGGACGCAACGCCACCTGCGGTCCGCGTTCCGGACAGCATCTGGGCCCGGTTCCACGATGAGGATCAGATCACCAACTGGCAGGGACGAGCCTTTCCGCCTGATCGCCCCCAGGGCGCGCGGCGAAGGGCGCCCGGGCACTTTCGCGATGGCGAGCCCGTCTTCTACTTGGTCGCGGATGACCGGAAGTCCGACGACAACCCCGATGGTCTCGTGTTCCTCGGCCGCGCGGGCATGTTTCGGTTCCCCTACGACCGCAACCCTGCGGACCTCGTACCGCAGCAACTCCGCGATACCACGCTCGACCTCGCCGAGGCGATGTTCGGCAAGGTCGATGGAAACGGGGCGATCAAGGGACGCGTTCATTTCGAGGACGCGGCCGCCACCGCGGGCGGCCCGCCTTGGTGCGAGGCGGTTCTCGTGCCCCAGATCCTGTCGGCACCGAAGCCGACGACCTTCCAGCACTACCTGACTCAAGACGGCACGAAGGGGAAGGACCAGCTCACAACGTACATCGGTGGGGACCACACGACGATTCGCGGGCACAAGCTCTACTGGCACCGGTGGGAAGGCGGCAGCGGCGTCTCGCAGATCAAGGAAGGCAACAATCACGACTCGCTGCTCCAGGATCTACGACGGACCAATCCTCAAGATACGCAGCACACGATCATCCGACCCGTGAAGGCGGGCGTCACCTTCCTCGGGCGTATTCGGTTCGAGAACCTCACCGACCTGGAGCTAGGCGCTCTGCTCCACGCGCTCGATCTGCCGGACGACTGTTGCCACCGGATCGGAATGGGAAGGCCGCTCGGGCTTGGCAGCGTCCGGATCACCTCTCGCCTGAAGCTCGTCGATCGGGCCGCTCGCTATCGCACGTGGCAGCCGAGCGGCGTCCACGAGAACGAAGACGGCAGTCGGTTCCGTAAGGTCTTCGAGGACGCGATGCTCGAGCACGCCCGAAGCTCGGGTGAGGCGTTGCTCGACGGTCACCAGGGCCTCCAGGGTATCGCGCGGTTCGATGGGCTCTTTCACCTTCTCGCCTGGGCGAATCGTCCAGGCCCCGCGTCCACGGCATACATGGACCTTCCCCGCTTCCGGGATCGACCCGTTCTTCCGACGCCCCACAACGTGGCGCGAGCCGGTGAGCCGCCGTGGCGCGCGGATCCTCCACGACCGGCTGTTGGCGAAGGAGGAGGCTCCGGTTCGCGCGGAGGTCGCCCGGATAGAACCGCAAGTAGAGACAGGCAGGCGGCGCCAAGCGCGCGACCGCAGCGGGCAACAGCCCCTGCGACCCCGAAGCCGGGTGACCGCGTGGAGGCAGTGCTCCTGGAAGAGCGGACCAAGAGGGGCGGCTGGAAGGCGATGCACGAGCCGTCCGGGTTGGGCGGCCCGATCCAGAACAGTGGCGACGTTCCCTCTGACAAGAAGGTGGGCGACACGCTCAAGCTCATCGTCGCCATCGCGAGCGAACGCGAGCTCGCGTTTCGCTTCCCCACGCCGGCCGACGAAGAGCGTGCGCAGCGAGCACCAACCAAAGGCAAGGACGGCCGCCGCGGCTCGCCCAAAGGTGACCGGAGGAGATGATGCATGGTGAGTGACAAGCATCATCTTCTGATCTGCACGGTCGGAGGCACCTCCGAGCCGATCGTCGCTGCCGTGCGACACTGGAAGCCGGCGCGCGTGCTCTTCGTGCACAGCAGGGACACCAAAACGAGCGCCGAGGCCGTCACGAAGGAGGCTGGACTTCTGCAGACGGGCGCTTGGGACATGGTGGAGCTCCACGACGCGCAGGACTTCGGCGACTGCGTGCGCCGGATGCGGAGCCTTGACGAACAGATCGGCGCGTGGAGACGAAAGGGAGCCGAGTACGACGTCATCGTGGATTTCACCGGCGGAACCAAGTGCATGTCCGCTGCGTTGTCGCTCGTTTCGCGGCGCTGGCCTTGCGCGTTCTCCTACGTCGGCGGCACGGAGCGCACCAAGGGCGGAACCGGTATCGTGGTGTCGGGGAAGAAACAGACGCTCGTCACCCAAAACCCGTGGAACGCGCTGGGCTACCAGGCCATCGAGGACGCCTGCCTCCTGTTCGATCAGCACGCGTTCATGCCCGCCGCGAACCTGCTGCACGAGGCGCGCGAAGCCGCGGACGACGACGCCGTCAAGAGAAGCCTCTCGACGTTCCATCAGCTCTGCGAAGGGTACGGGCTCTGGGATCGGTTTCAGCACAAGGATGCCGTCCAGAGAATCGCCAACGTGCTGAAGAACGTCACCGACCTCCAGGCCGTACTCGGTTCCAACCGCTCCGAAGCGGTGATCCGCGTCATCAGGCAACATCAACAGGCTCTGCAACAGCTTCTCGCTCAGCCACGTTCGCGCGCGATGGTTGCGGATCTGCTGGTCAACGCTCGCCGGCGGCAGCACGAAGGTCGCTATGACGACAGCGTCGCCCGGCTGTATCGCGCAATCGAGTCGATCGCTCAGCTTGCCCTTGCCGAACGTCACAAGATTCCCAGCACCGACGACGTAGCTCTGGAACGCGTCCCCGCATCGCTGCGCGATCGTTGGGCGCCGCGTGCCGAGAACGGCAAGCTTCTCCTCGGACTGCAGGATGCATACGTCCTGCTGGATGAACTCGAAGATAGTGCGGGGAAGACCTTCAAGGAACTCGGGCTGCATGATCCGCAACGTTCCCCACTGACGGCTCGTAACCAGTCGATCCTCGCCCACGGCTTCCAGCCCGTAGGGCCCAACCTCTTCGATCGACTCTGGAGTGCCGGGATGAAGTTGGGTGGTTTCAGCGATGCGGAGTTGCCGACGTTTCCTCGGCTGGCAGAACCGGAGGCGACATCTGCATGAGCCCGTTGCCCGACTTCCGCACGTTTTTCCAGGCGCTCTGGGGATACGACCCGTTCCCCTGGCAGGAGATGCTCGCAGCGCGGACCGCAGCCGGGCGTTGGCTGCAGGCGTTGGATCAGCGGCGCGTGCGGTTCGAAGTCAATGTCGTGGCTTGCCAGAAGGGGAATCGGGATCGGCAGCAGTTGAATAGTGATGCGAGGCTCGCGTTATACCGGAGGGAGTGCTGATGGCGGGCGGGAAGAAGCGGGTGGATTGGGGCGCGCGCGAGGGGGTGAATGTCGATGCGGCGTCGCCGCTGGTCGCCGCAACGGGGGTCAGCGGTGGCGCCGGCGCGGTCGGCTCACAACATCAACGCGATGATGCAACTGGTCCCCCGCTCTCCGAATTGGATCGGTCGCGCTTCGATACCCTCTTCCACGCGTTGACCGGAAACCAGCGGTTCCCCTGGCAGTGCTCGCTGTATGAACGGCTCGTCGAAGCGACATTTCCAGAGCGCTGCGACATTCCGACCGGGCTCGGCAAGACGTCGATCATCGCCATCTGGCTCCTTGCCCTCGCCCATCGCGCTCGAAACGGGGTCGCAAGCGGTTTCCCGCGACGTCTCGTCTACGTCGTCAACCGAAGAACCGTCGTCGACCAGGCCACACGCGAAGCGGAGCTCCTGCGCGACCCCCACAAACTCAAAGACGCGCAGCTTCAAGACTTGTGGCGCGACCTGCACTCTCTGGGGATCCAAGATGCGCGTGGTCTGCGCCACCTTGAGGCTCCGTTCGCGATCAGCACCCTCCGCGGCCAATTCGCGGACAACGCGGAGTGGAGAACTGATCCGGCTCGGCCGGCGATCATCGTTGGCACGGTCGACATGATCGGCAGCCGCCTCCTCTTCTCGGGCTACGGGCGGGGCTTCAAGGCGCGACCGCTCCACGCCGGGTTCCTTGCCCAAGACACGCTCCTGGTCCACGATGAGGCGCACCTGGAGCCCGCGTTCCAGGAGCTTGTCACGGCCATCGAGTCCGAGCAGCGGAAGGCAGAGGGCACGTTGAGAGACGGCTTCAGGCGGCTCCGCGTCATGGCGCTCACGGCCACATCGCGCGGAGCTGAGGAACGGCCGGAAGGTATGACGCTTCGCCTCGGTGATGCAGACCGCAAGAACGCCGTGGTTCGGGAGCGCATCGGCGCCAAGAAGGGCATCGCGTTTCATCCTCAGGAAGAGAAAAGTGTTGCTGAACAGATTGCCAACCTGGCTCTGGCCCACAAGGACCGCGGTCAAGCGATTCTCGTCTTCGTCCGCAGAGTGGAAGACGTTGCAACGGTCATCAAGAAGCTTCCGGCCGACAGCTACGCGACTCTCACGGGCACGATGCGCGGACGCGAGCGCGATCAGTTGAAAAAGACGAACCCGATCTTTGCTCGCTTCGATCCCAAGTCGGAGGTGCCCGAAACCGACGTTCGGAAGGGCACCGTCTACCTCGTCTGCACATCCGCTGGCGAGGTCGGCGTCGACATGTCGGCCGATCACCTCGTGTGCGATTTGACGCCGTTCGACAGCATGGCGCAGCGCTTCGGACGCGTGAATCGCTTTGGAGGCGGTGACGCCAGGATCGATATCGTCCACGCCACAGACGAGTCGCCGCCGAAGCGAGACTCGAAGAAGAAGAGCAAGGCGAAGAACGATTTCGACGTTGCGTGTGAGCGCACGCGCGCGCTCTTGCAGAGCCTGCCCTTGCAGAAGCTGCCCAGAGAAGATGCGCGGCATGACGCGAGCCCGGTAGCACTGAGCGAGATCTCTGCGAAGGAACGTCAAGAGGCGTTCACGCCAGCACCGGTCATCCTCCCGGTGACTGACATCCTCTTCGACGCGTGGGCGTTGACGTCGATTCGCGAGAAATTCCCCGGGAGGCCCCCCGTCGCCGACTGGCTACACGGGGTGCCTCAAGAGTGGGACCCGCCGGAGACCTATGTCGCGTGGCGCGACGAGGTCGAGCTACTCAGCGAGGAACTGCTCGAGAAGTACAGGCCGCAAGACCTCCTCGAGGATTATCCGCTGAAGCCCCACGAACTTCTGCGCGACCGCACGGATCGCGTGTTCAAGCAGATCGAGGCGATCGCAAAACGGTGCGAGGACAGACTCGCATGGCTGATCGACTCCGATGGACGAGTCCGCTGGCTGCCCTTGTCCGACCTCGTGGCGAAGGACGGCCAGAACAAGCCGCGCATCAACCTCGCCTACTGTACCGTGCTGCTTCCACCGCGCGTTGGCGGCCTCGAAGCGAGCGGCCTGCTCCGCGGCGAGGCCGACTTCGAGGACGGACTGCGGTACGACGTGGCCGACGAGTGGCTCGATGAGAAGGATCGAAGTCGCCGGTGCCGACTGGACGGTGATGCTGCGGACGACGATGAGGAGAAGCTCGCGAGGCGAAAAGGCATGCGGCTCGTCTGCACCATCCATCTCCGTGAAGATGCGGAGTCGGAGGACGACGAGACGGACGGCGATTCAGACGCGAACGCGCGTCGCGTGTGGCGTTGGTACGTCAGACCGCAGTTTGCCGACGACGACGGTTCACGAACGGCGACGAAGCCGCAGACCCTCCCATTTCATCTGGAGTCTGCCGAGCATTTCGCGCGCGAGATCGTCACGCGGCTTGGTCTGAAGGAACCGGAGACGTCCGCGGTCGTGTGGGCAGCGCGCTTTCACGACCTCGGGAAAACTCGAGCGCTCTGGCAGCGTTCGATAGGCAATCGCGACCCGGACAAGGTGCTCGCCAAGTCCGGAGGCAAAGGATCACGCGAGACAACGGGCTATCGCCACGAGTTCGGCTCGCTGTTCGACCTAGAGCAGCAACCCGAGTTCCTCAAGCTTCCCGACGAAGCGCAGGAGCTCGCTCGACACATCATCGCGACGCACCACGGCCGTGCGAGACCGCACTTCTCCACCGAGGAAGCGTTCGATCCGAACCACTCCGACAAGGCGTCCGCCGCAATCGCGCGCGAAGTACCGAGGCGCTTCGCCCGTCTTCAGCGGAAATATGGGCGCTGGGGGCTGGCCTACCTCGAGTCGCTGGTACGGGCGGCCGACGCGCTGGCGTCGCAGGTGCTCGAGAGTGACGCACATAACACGCCCTCGGGTCAGATGGCTGCGGAATGACCACGATGCCCGAGGCTCACATTCGCGTTCGAGTCGATCCGACAAACCCGGGGCAGTTCTTCGCGTGCTGTGGGCTACTGGAGCTCGCCGATCGATTGTGGAGCGGTGCTGAAGGGTGGTTCGCGGATGGAGGAGGCATTTTCTGCGTTTCTCCGACCGATGCCCTGTCCTCGTTGAGCACGACCGCAGCTTCGCTCATCGACCGCCTCCGGTCATGCCGACTCGAGAACACGATGACGCTCGAACAGTTCGGGCGCCGCGGCATGCTCTCGGCCATGGGAAAGACCAAATTGGCGGCGGACGGCGCGTTGGAACTAGAGATGAAGTCGCTCCATAAACTCTGGCGAGAGGCTCCCCTGGTCCTTCACGAACCCTTCCACCTGCGGCTCGATTGGTTCACCGACAAGCGCGCCGGGGGCGACACGTTCAAAACGTGGGCAGGTCAACAATCGGTGATCGACATCGCGCGCGGCCTCAAGGCAGCCGTCGACGGCGCGGCCTGGAACGAACCGCATCTGGATTGGCTCTTCGCGCGCACGAGCTGCGAAGGTCTTCCGTTCAACTTCGATGCTGACCAAGGTGCGATGGGCTCCGATCGGGACATCGGATTCAGCTTTGACCCGCTGAAGAGCATCCACGTTCGGATTCGACCACTGGTGGAACTCCTCGCGTTCGTGGGCCTTCAGCGATTTCGGCCATTCAAGCCAGGGAAGGACAACCGATATCGCTTCTCCCTCTGGTTCGACCCGCTGGTCCCATCTCTCGCCGGCGCCGCTTGCTGCGGACTACTCGAATCTCCCAGCGCGACGAACTTCGAGTTTCGGCTTCTGTACCGAACAAAGTATCTGAAGAGCTTTCTTCCCGCCATTCCAGGAGGAGATCAGACATGAACAACGTACCCGTCACGTGCTTCGACGATTGGCTCAAGGATAGTGGCCCCGTCGCGCTGGTGATTCGTGAGCACCTCATGCCCGTTGAGGGCGAGGACGGCGTCGTATTCCCCGCAACGTTTGCTGCCAGCGAAGACAAGACCTTCGAGGGCGGCTACAACATTGACGTCTTTGGCGAGGCGAACGTCTGCTTGATCGATAGTGTCGGCTCGCAGGCGAACCGGATCGAGCCGGTGTTTGCAAAGAACGGATATTCGGTCCTTGTGCCGCAGATCGTGGTGACGGCGGGCGAGAAGAAGATCAACCTGCTCGACGCGGGACATCGCGCGGGTGACGCGATCGTGCGCTGCTCGGCATTGCAAGAAAACCTCCGAAGCGCCTTCAAAGCCGACTTGAACGGCGACGCGGGACCCCTCGCCAGGATCGCGCCGACCTCGCTTGTATTCGGGGTCTGGGACTCCCGCGACACACAATGCAAGCGCCCTCGGCTCATCGCGTCGACGATCCGAGCCTACGACGTCAAGAAGCTGACGCGGTCAGCGCAATACAATCCTGCAACATCGTATGTCGATGATGAACTCCTCGAGGATTCAGGCGGGGACAAAAAGCTCAAGGATGCGCACGCCGAGCGCGGATTCGTTCACGTGCCAGCGTCCGGTTCTCACGGTGGCATCATCGCGACGGGCGGCATTCGACGGGATGCGACGCTCCACCTCGCGGCGCTTCGTCTCCTTGACGCCCCGGACAAGGACAAAAGCAAGCGCGAGGAGACGCTTGCTCTTCGTCGTTACATCCTGGGCCTCGCACTAACGGCGTTTACGTATTCGCCGTCGGGCTATCTACGGCAAGGTTGCAACCTCGTGCTGGATCCCGAGAAGAAGCGGGAGTTCAGGGCCGTCTACGGCGACGGTCGGCGGGAGGATGTCGTCATTCCGACCGCGCCCAAGGCCGCGGTGACACACGCGCTCGCCCTCGATTTCGCACGGGCGGCGGCAAAGGCCTACGAGGTCGGCAAAGACCGCGAGATCCCGTTCGACAAGGAGCTCGCGAAGAAGGACATCAGCGGCGACGCGAAGCCGCCGACATCGCCAAAGCCGGCCCGCAAGAGGGGATGAGGGGTGAACGAAAGCGTCATGTCTCTGCACTTCGCCCTATCGATCCAGTTCCTTGACCCCCGTTTTCACGGACGAGGCGACGGCGGGCACCCCGAGTGGCCGCCCTCGCCCCTTCGCGTCTTTCAAGCGCTCGTCGCAGCCGCTGGCGCGCGCCGGCGCGGCGAGGATCTTGCCGCTGAAGCCCCTGCGCTTCGGTGGCTCGAGGGACTCTCCGAGAAGACCCCTCCCATCATCGTCGCGCCAGCGGTCGAGACGCCGGGGGTCGGCTATCGACTCTCGGTTCCGAACAACGCGATGGACATCGTCGCGAGCGCCTGGGTCCGCGGCAACGATTCGAACTCCGGAGACGCCGATCCTCGCACGCATCGGACGATGAAGACCGTGCGGCCTACCCACCTCATGGGCGGCGACGTGGTGCATTTCCTCTGGCGGCTCCCCGAGGAGCGGACAAGAGAGGAGCACGGCCACGTCGAGGTGCTCGTGGGGCTCGCACGCAGCGTCGTCGCGCTCGGTTGGGGCGTCGACATGGTGGCAGGCAGCGCGGCGGTCCTCTCCGACGAGCAGGCGGCCAAGCTTCACGGCGAGCGATGGCTTCCGAGCGCCCGAGGCAACGACGGATGGCGCCTGCCCGTGATCGGGACGCTCGACGCGTTGATCGATCGGCATCAGCGCTTTCTCAACCGACTCGGAAACGATGGCGGCTTCACCGCGCCGCCGCCCCTCACCAGATTCAAAGTAGTCGGCTACCGACGGTCGGACGATCCCGCGGAGCGCGCGGTTGCCGCGTTCGCGCTTCGAGATCTCGAGACCGGCAGTTATCGTGCGTTCGATTCGGTTCGTCGGGGACTCACAGTGGCCGGGAGAATGCGCCACGCAACGTACGAGGTGGCCAAGGTCGCGACTCCGTGCGATTGGTCCGAATCGCAACTAGTAGCGTTCGTTCTCGGTCACGGAGAATCGAACGACGCAGCGCACGTGGCCGCGGGCGCAAGGCGCTTCGCCTACATGCCTTTGCCGAGCATCGAGTCGCTGGGACGTGGCGGCGAGCGCGTGGGCGCCATCCGTCGCGTTCTTATTTCGACGTTCGCGGAAGACTGCGACAGCGAAATCGCGTGGGCGCGTCGATCTCTCTCCGGAGAGGAATTGATCGACGAGCACACAAGGAAGGCGACCGCTGTCCTCGAAGCCATCGCGACGAAGGAACGTACGGTTCAACGCTACCTGGCGGCAGCCGATTCATGGGCGAGCGTCACGCCCGTCGTACTCCCCGGGTACGACGACCCACGTCACTATCGGAGACGCTTGCTGAAGGCGCCGCCCCCTGACGAGCAGAAACAGCTGCTTTCGCGCCTCTCCGATCGCATCGATGGCCTCGTCCGCAAAGCAATCGTGCAGGCCGGCTTCTCCGATGTCCTGGCCGAACATGCGGTTGTCGATTGGCGAAAGGTTGGCTATTGGCCTGGAGTCGATCTCGCGGACCGCTACGGAGTGCCGGATCACCTGAAGCGCTTTCCGCGCTATCACGTTCGTATTGGTTGGCGTACCGCGACCGGCCGGCCGACGCGCGTGCCGGGCCCGGTATGTATCGGTGGTGGTCGCTTCATCGGCCTGGGGCTCTTCGCTTCCCTATGACTCGAACGCGTCACGAAGGAGGAAACGCGGGGCCGCCGCCTGGCATCTTCCATCTCATCTTCATGCAGGACTTCGTCGTCGAGCTGCTGGAGCGCGGGCTGCGGCCGGAGGAAGCTCTCAAGTCCCCTGACCGGCGGCGAGGGCGAGTATGACCAAGCCGCTGACGTTCGCCGCCGTCAAGCGACTCGTCGCCGCGGGGGAGTCGGAGACGCTGGAGCTCAAGCGGACGACCGGCGAGCTGCGCGGGGCGGGGCAGACGCTCTGCGGGCTCCTCAACCAGCGCGGCGGCGTGGTCGTGTTCGGCGTCGCCGCGGACGGCAGGATCGCCGGCCAGGAGGTGAACGACGGCACGCTCCGCGACGTCGCGGCGGCGGTGCGCGACATCGACCCGGCGCCGCGGGTGGACGTCCGGCGCATCGAGGCCGGCGGCGGCCGCAGCCTGATCGTGCTTCGCGCGGACGCCGGCAGCGCGGCGCCCTACACCTACGACGGCCGGCCGTTCATCCGCCTCGGGAGCACGACGCGCCGGATGAACCGCGAGGAGTACGAGCGGCGGCTGCTGGCCCGGCTCCACGCGCGGCACCGGTGGGAGACGCTCCCGGCGACCAGCTGGTCCATCGCGGATCTGGATGCGGACGAGATCCGGCAGACGGTGGTCGAGGCGGTCGCCGCGAAGCGGCTCGCCGCAGTGCCCTCCGAGAAGCCTGAGGCGATCCTTCGACGGCTGAACCTCCTGGCCGACGGACACCCGACGCAGGCGGCGGTCGTGCTGTTCAGCAGGAACCCGCTCCCGCAGTTTCCGCAGTGCGAGATCCGGCTCGCGCGGTTCCGCGGGGTTGCGAAGTCCGAGTTCATCGACCACCGCCAGTTCCAGGGCCACGCCTTCGCGCTCCTGCGGCAGGCCGACGCGTTCTTCGACATGCACCTCCCCGTGGCGAGCCGGATCGTCTCCGGACGGATGCGCCGGGAGGACCGGCCCCAGTACCCGCCGGAGGCCCTGCGCGACGCGCTGGTGAACGCCCTCTGCCACCGCGACTACAGCGAGGCCGGGGCCTCCGTCGGCGTGGCGATCTTCGACGACCGGCTGGAGGTGTGGAGCTACGGGCGGCTGCCTGGCGGGCTCACAACGCAACAGCTCCTTGGCGATCATCCTTCCGTCCGCCGGAACGAGCTCATTGCCGACGTGTTCTATCGGCGCGGATACATTGAGAAGTGGGGACGGGGCACGCAGAAGATCCTCGACCTGTGCCGCCGGATTGGCGCCCGCGACCCCGAGTTCGTCGAGCAGGGCGGCGAGATTGGCGTGCGCTTTTGGCCGGCGTTTCGCGCGCCCGCCCACAAGACCCCCGGAAAGTTGACGGAGCGGCAGGATCGGCTCCTCGCTGTGCTCCGCGCCCGAGGCGTCTCATCGCTCGCGGAGCTCGTGGGGGGGGTCGGCGGCGGGGTGACGGAGAGAACCGTCCAGCGCGACCTGGAGACCCTGCGAGCTCAGGGCCTCGTGCAGCTAACCGGACGCGGTCGAGGAGCGCGGTACAGCCTCGGCAGCGAGGAATAGCGACACGAATGGCGACATCGGCATGTCGTCATTCATGTCGCGATTCGACCAGTGCTCGGTCGCTGTCGAGTGCCGGCCAAGCGAGGTCTCGCGAACGAATCGCGACATCGGGTTCGTGATGGGTTCGCGATTGTTCGCGATTGTTCGCGATGCACTTTCGCACCCGAGGGAGCCGAAATGAACGCCTGCGATTTTCCAACCTTCTTCCAGGCGCTGTGGGGCTACGACCCGTTCCCCTGGCAGGAGATGCTCGCGGTGCGGACCGCAGCCGGGCGCTGGCCGCAGGCGCTGGACCTGCCCACCGCGTCGGGCAAGACCGCTTGCATCGATGTGGCGATCCACGCCTTGGCGAGCCAGGCGGACCGACCGCTTGCCGAGCGCACGGCGCCCCGGCGCACCTGGTTCGTCGTGGACCGCCGGATCGTCGTGGACGAAGCATACGCCCGTGCCGAGCGGATCGCCAAGAAGTTGGGCGAAGCCTCCGACGGGCCTCTGCGCGAGGTTGCGGACCGGCTCCGCGCCATCGCGGGCACGGAGCGCCCGCTCGCCGTCGCGCGCCTGCGAGGTGGCGTACTCCGCGACGGCGGCTGGGCTCGCCTGCCGTCTCAGCCCGCAGTGATCACGTCGACCGTGGACCAACTGGGCTCTCGCCTGCTCTTCCGGGGCTATGGCCATAGCTTGCTCGCCGCCCCGATCTTCGCGGGGCTTGCCGCAAACGACAGCCTGATCCTGCTCGACGAGGCGCACTGCGCGGTGCCGTTCATGCAGACGCTGCGCGCCATCGAATCGTATCGCGGGCCTCAATGGGCGGACGCGCCGATCCCCTCGCCGTTCGCGTTCGCCATCCTCTCGGCCACGCCGCCCGAGGGCATTCCGGAGGCGAGCATCTTCCCGGGTGCCGAGCGCGACCGCGCGCTCGATCACCCGCTGCTGCACCAGCGCCTTGGTGCGTCAAAGCGCGCCACCCTCGTGGAGCTCAAGACGGGCCGAGCGGCTTCGGCCGATCCCCTGATCGCTCGAGCCGCAGACCGTGCGGCGGCGCACGTGAAGGAGGGCAAGCGGCGGGTCGCCGTAATGGTGAACCGCGTCCGGACGGCCGAGCAAATCGCCTCGGCGTTGCAACAGCGACTCGAGAGGCAGGCGGACGTGGTCCTGCTGACCGGCCGCCTGCGTCCCTTCGAGCGCGACCGGCTGGTGGAGCGCTGGGCGCCGTATCTGCGCGCGGCATCCCCGGACGATCCACCCACAGCCATTGTGGTCGTCTCCACACAGTCGCTGGAAGTGGGCGCCGACTTCAGCTTCGAAGCGCTCGTCACGGAGGCCGCGAGTCTCGACGCGCTCCGCCAACGCTTCGGCCGACTCGATCGGATGGGCACGGCAGGCACCTCGCCGGCGGCGATCCTCGTCCGGGATCGGGACGCCGATCCCGAGAAGGCCGAGCCGGACCCGATCTACGGCACCGCCATCGCCAATACCTGGACGTTCCTCACGGAACAGGCAGGCGACGGGGTGGTGGACTTCGGCGTCGAGGCGTTGGGCGCCGCACTCTCAGGCGCGGACGACCTGTCACCCTGCCTCGCGCCCACCGCCGATGCGCCGGCGCTCCTGCCCGCTCACCTCGACATGCTGTGCCAGACCGCGCCTCCCCCCGAGCCCCAGCCGGACGTCACGCTGTTCCTGCACGGGAGGGATCGGGGAGCCCCCGAAGTGCGGATCGTCTGGCGGTCCGATCTCGCCGCGGACGACACGCGGGCGTGGATCGAAACGGTCGCGCTGTGCCCGCCCGCGAGCGGCGAGATGCTGTCGGCACCGCTCTACCGCCTGCGGGCGTTCCTCACGCAGACCGGGCAGGGCGAGGACGCGGGTGACGTCGAAGGCGTGCCGGGACCGGCTGGCGACGGCCCGTCCCGGTCGAGGCCGTTCCTTCTCTGGCGGGGACGCGATCGCACGACGGTGGCGAGGGAGCCCGGCAGGATTATCCCCGGCGACGTCGTGGTCGTCCCGGCTTCCTACGGCATGGCCGGACTGGGACAGCCGGCGGTTGAAAGGGGTGCGGGCCCCGACGGCATTGACTTGTGGGAACGGGTTCTCGAAACCGCCGGGCAGAGACCGGCCGTCCGCTTGAACCGCGCAGTCCTGGCACCCTGGATGGGATGTCCTCCGCTCGACAGGCTGTTACGCCTCGCGGAAGAACGCGAGCACGACAACGATGCGATGGCGGAAGCCATTGACGAGACGCTCGCATACGAAGCAGCCGAGCAGGGGGCCGCGCCGGCGCCCCCGGAGTGGTGGCGGACGCTGCTGGGGATCGTTCGCTCGGGCCGGGCAGAAGAGCACCCAGCCGGCGGCGTTATTCTATTCGGTCGCATATCGGCCCAGAGACGGCAGTTCGCCGAAACGGATCTCTTCGCGGACGATGATGATCTCACGTCGGCCGGCGGCAGTGAGGTTTCCCTCGACGAACATTGCGACCTCGTGGAACGCACCGCCGGGAAGCTCGCCGGCCGCTGCCTCCCCGAGGAGTACGCCGGGATCGTGCGACTGGCTGCCCACTGGCACGACGTGGGCAAGCTCGACGAGCGGTTCCAGGTCCTGCTGCGCCAGGGCGATGAGCTGGCCGCACTCACCGCGACAGCGCCACTGGCGAAGTCGGCCTCCATCCCTACGTCGCCGGCCCGTCGCCGCCAGATCCGGGAGGCGAGCGGACTCCCGGCGGGTTTCCGCCACGAAATGCTCTCTGTGCAACTGGCCGAGCGCCTGGCAGCGGTGCCCGGCGAGCCGGACGCGGCCAACCTGTTCCTGCATCTGGTGGCGAGCCACCACGGCCACGCGCGACCCTTTGCCCCGATATGCCCGGACGGCGCCCCGCCCCCGGTGAGCGGCGAACGGGGTGGCACGGCAATCATGCTCGACGCCGCCGACCGAGCCGCGTTGCCGCCGCCCCACCGGCTCGACTCCGGGATCGCGGATCGCTTCTGGCGTCTCGCCCGGCGCCACGGATGGTGGGGGCTCGCCTACCTCGAGGCGATCCTGAGGCTCAGCGACTGGTACGCCAGCGACTTTGTCGTGACCGAGAAGGTGGAGACCGCAGCGGAGTCGGTGGCATGAGGGCGCACCACGTAGTGGGAGAATCGGTCGAGCTCTCCGGGCTGGACGGCGCGAACCCGCTGGGCTTCCTCGCGGCCATGGGAACGCTCGTCGTCGTGCACGGCGCCGGCGAGCGCGGCGCGCGGTTGTCCTGGATACGAAGCCGCACGTGGCTACCCGCTCTCTCCGGGCTCTCGACGACGCATCCCGCAGCGCTGAGCGAACTCATCGCCAACCGCTTGCGTGGCCGGGTGGTGCCGGAGGATGCGGAACGGGAGCGCGCGGAGGCCCAGCGGGTCGCCGAGATGGCTAACGGCCTGCGCCGGGACAAGGCGAAGGAGATTCGCGGCCGTCGCCTCAAGGGCGCCGAGCGCCGGGCGGCGTTTGCCGCCGAAGCTGAGCCGTTGCAACGCGAGTACGAGACGCGGCGGGCGGAGTGGTTGCAGGCCCTGGCCGATGCCGTACCCCGCCCGGAGCTCGCCCTCGGCAAACGGATCGACTGCACGCCGGCGGAGTATCGCCAGCATGCGAACACATTCACTGCGGGCGCGGGCGCCGCGGATCGGGACGCGGCCGACCTGCTGGCTGCCTTCGGCAGTGACGCCTGTCTACAGGAAAGGTCGGGGACGATTCAGCCCACGCCATTCCAGTTTATCACCGGCTCGGGCCACCAGTTCTTTCTTGAGACCGTGCGGCAGCTCATGGACCGGGTCACGGCGGCCCATGTAGAGGAAACACTCTTCCAGCCCTGGACGTACCGCGACGAAGGACTGTCGATGCGGTGGGATCCCGTGGAAGACCGCCGCTATGCGCTCATGGACCGCGACCCGACGGCTTCCGGGAACAAGGCCCGCACGATGTGGATGGCCAACCTGCTGGCATATCGGGCTCTGGTGCTGTTTCCGTCCGCCCCGCGGCTCGGGCGCCTGGGTACAGTGGGGTGGACCGACTGCGATGACGAGCAGGCGTTCACCTGGCCCCTCTGGGAGTTCGCAGCTTCTGCGGAGACGATCCGTTCGCTGGTGGCGCTCCGGGAACTAAGCGCGTTCCACGTTGAACGCGCCGCGCTCGCCGCCCGCGGTGTGGCGGCGGCGTACCGGGCGCGCCGGATCAAGGTGGGTTCGGGCGCCAACTTCAAGCTGAACTTCAGCCCCGCTCGCGCCGTGTGAGTCGGCCCGCCGCAGACGGGCGACTAACTCCGGACCGGCGACCGGTCTGATTCCCCGGGCGGAGGCCGCGTTCGAGCTGCCGCGACTGTGCCGCCATATACGTCATTCACCATGACAAACGACGACAAAGTCGTCAGGGCTGGCCGGCCGCATCGAGGAGCCGGCGGTCCGCGCTCAACAACTCCACGTCGCCCAGCCGGCGGCGGGCCAGGAGGTACGTGGCCAGGTGGAGGGCGTCCAGCGTGCGCAGAGGTTTGGCCGGGGCGACGTGGGCCGCCAGATCGCAGACGCCGGACGTTATTTCCCACAGATCGCAGCGCGCCCACAGAAGGTCCAGCGCCCGCGCCGCGTCGCTTAACCGCGTTTCGGCCACGCGCCCCTCGGCCCCCAGCCGGAGCAACGCGCGCCCCGCCTCGACGAGCGTGAGCCGGGACGTGATCAGCACCGCCGCCGCCTCGATGCGCGCCTCGACCTCCGGGGTCGTGCCGCGCTCCAGGATCGCGCGCAGCGCCGCCGAGGTCTCGATGTACAGGGCGGCCGCCACGCCCGCGCCTCAGCGCTCGGCCCGTGACTCGTCGAGCAACCGGGCCGCCGTCCCGTCCGGGAGGCCCAAGCCCTCGGCCCGCCACGTCCAGTCCGCCTTGGGCAGCGCCGCCCGGGTCACCTGGCCCGACTCGGCCAGACCGTCGAGCACCTCGTCCGGTCCGCTGCGGGGTGCCCGGGACCGGGCGGCCGGACGCAGCTCCGCCACGACCTCGTCGCGATCCGCTACCAGGATGGTGTCCCCCCGCCGCACGGCCCGCAGGTACTCGGAAAGCCGGGCCTTCAGGGCCTTCACGCCGACGACCTTCATGATGGTGAAAGTAGTTACCGGTAGTCACCAGCGCCAGGGCGCCCACCCCTCTCTCCTGATTGACCGTGGGCCAATAGAGCAGCTCGGGCGTGGCGTCACCAGCTGGCGCCACGCGATCATGTCCGCCAGGACCAGGTTTTCCCGGCCGCACCAGATGCGCGGATACCGAAACATCCAAGGTACGAGATCTGCGTGTGCTGTCTCCGGCCCCCGCCAGACCCGCGCGACCGGAACTACCGCGCGCGCGCCCGCCGCTGGCTCGCCCGCTATGGCTGACCGGCGGCCCGTCGTCCGCTACGGGAAAGCGGCGAGGAAACGAGCGGCCGACACCACTCGTCCGCCGCGTCCGGATCGGTCCACCCCGGGGACCCGCACCAACTGGATGGCCGGCGGTGCCGGCAGTCAGCCAGTCGTCCGGAGGGGCCACAAGGCGACCGTGGCTCAGCTCGCCGATGGAGAAGGGGTGGAGGCGCAACCGCTCGTACCGGCCCAGCAGGCTGTCGCCGCCGCGCTGGGAGAGGTCGAGGCGGGCACTGCCGGTGACGACGGCGGGCAGGTACGGCGCGTCGCGGTCGTACAGGCCCTTGAGCCAGCTCTTCCAGCGGGGGTACTTGTGCAGCTCGTCCAGCACGACGGCGCCGAGGTCACGGCGTTCGAGGAATTGGCGGGAGAGGATGGCCTCACGGTCGGCGGGGACGTCCCAATTGAGGTAAAGGCCGCCGGCGTCCCCCAGCCATGCCTTGGCGAGCGTGGTCTTCCCAACCTGGCGGGGGCCGGTCAGGAGCACGAGCTTCGTCGTCACGAACTCGCGGATCGGATCGAGGAGATAGCGCATGGCGTCGGTCCTTCACCCAAACTTGAAGAAAGTCACGACTTTTTTCAAGTGGCGTTGAAAGCCAAAGCCGGCGCCCCGGTGTCGGAATCCGTACACCTTGGGCGCCTTCAGGAGCTCACAAGCGCACCTTGAAATCTGAAGCACTGTGCTTCAAATTTCCAGGCGATGATCATCGAACGCACCTCCCACCTGACCCGCGTCGAGCGCCTGCTGCGCGAGCACCCCGTCGTCGCTCTGCTCGGCGCCCGCCAGATCGGCAAGACCACGCTGGCCCGGCAGATCGTCGCCCGGCGCTCCGGACGGACCACCGTCTTCGACCTCGAAGACCCCCGCGACCTCGCCCAACTCCAGGAACCGACCCTCACCCTGGCCGGCCTCAAGGGCCTGGTGGTGCTCGACGAGATCCAGCACCGGCCCGACCTGTTTCCCGTCCTCCGAGTCCTGGCCGATCGGCCCCGGGCCCCCGCGCGATTCCTCGTTCTGGGCAGCGCCTCACCCCACCTTCTCCGCCAGGGCTCCGAAACGCTCGCCGGCCGGATTGCGTTCCACCAGCTGACCGGGCTCGACCTCGGCGAAGTCGGGCCGGCCCAGGCCGATCGGCTCTGGTTCCGGGGCGGGTTCCCCCGCTCCTACCTGGCCCGCAGTCACCGGGCAAGCGACGACTGGCGGCGGGACTTCATCCGGACGTTCCTTGAGCGCGACCTCCCGCGGCTCGGGGCCGACCTGCCCGCGCCCGCGCTGGAACGCTTCTGGACCATGCTCGCACACTTCCATGGCCAGGTGTGGAACGGCTCGGAGATCGGGCGCTCGTTCGGCGTGTCCCACACCACGGTCCGCAAGTACCTGGATCTGCTGACCGGCGCATTCGTGGTTCAGCAGCTCCGCCCCTGGGCGGCCAACGTCGGCAAGCGGGTGGTCAAGTCCCCCAAGATCTACATCGCCGACAGCGGCATCCTTCACGCGCTCCTCGGGCTCGCCACGCCTCGCGACCTCCTGCGCCACCCCAAGCTGGGAGCGAGCTGGGAAGGGTTCATGCTGGATCAGGCGGTCCGCGCGTTGCGGGCCCGTCGCGAGGAGTGCTACTTCTGGGCCACGCACGCGAGAGCCGAGTTGGACCTGCTCGTGGTCCGGGGGACGCGGCGCGAAGGGTTCGAGATCAAGCGCACCGACGCGCCCAGGGTGACCCCCTCGATGCGGAGCGCCATGGAGACCCTCCGGCTCGACCGGCTGCACGTGATCCACGCCGGCACCACCAGCTTTCCGTTGGACTCGGGAATCCGGGCCGTCGCCAGCTCCGCCATCCTCGACGAGCTCGCATCCCTGAGGTGACGGCGGTGGGACGGGGTGGCAGCCGGACGGGGCGGCGTGAGGACGGGGGCAGTGAAATCCTCTCGAACGCAACCGCGACCTCCATTCCCCGCTCCCGCATGGAGGCGACGCTCGCCGCGTCCATGACGCCCGGCCCGATCCGCGGGCGACGACGCCGACAGAGCACTCCGAGCTCGGTGCCCCCGGTTCCATAGCGCAGAGTACCGTGCTAGATTCTAGCGCATGCCAAGCACGGCTGAATCCGAAAGCCGCCACACACCGGCAGGCTTTGCGCCCCGGGGAAGTCAGGCGGAGCGCCAAGCCCTTCTCACCCTTCTGCGCCTCTCACCCTCGCTCACGCGGATCCTTCGCTACTTCGTTATTCGCCCGACCGCGCGCCCACGACTCCGTGCCCTGCAGCGCGACTTACGGCTGGGGAGCGCCTCGATTCAGCGCGACCTCTCCCGGATGACCGCGGCGGCGGTCCTGTACCGGTTCCGCGATCCCGCCGCGCGAACGATACGGTTCGCCGTCGTTCCCCATCCCTTCTGGGAAGTGGCGCGCGCGCTGGTGGCGGCGAGCCACGAGCCGGCGGACCTGTTGCGCGAAGCGCTGCGCGATGTCACCGGAGTGGAGGCCGCGTTTCTGTTCGGCTCCGGCGCCGCAGGCACGGCGCAGCCGGACAGCGACCTCGATGTGCTCGTCGTCGGTGACTCGGTTGATGCCCGGACCCTCTACCGCAACCTCTTCGAGGCGGGCAGGGTCCTCAGGCGTCAGGTGAACACTCTGCGATACACTCGCGCCACCCTCGCCGAGCGCCTGGCGGTCGGAATGGAGTTTCCAAGGAACATCCTCGAGGGACCCGCGCATTGGCTGGCCGGCGATCCGGGCGTCATTGCCCCGATCGCCCGCGCGGCGAGGGTGCGGTTCGCCGCCAGCGGCGCCGGGACCGGCGCATGAGGGACCCTCCGCCCGGGTCCCGAACACCGCTGCTCGAACAGTATGTTGCCGCGGGACGGCTGCGGGAACGGCACGCCCGCCGGCTCGATGTGGTCACCCTCTGGCAGAAGGCGAGGACGCGGCTGCGCGACTCGGCCTTGCCCGGGATCAGTATCGAGGGGAGCCTCGAAGCCGCGTACCAGGCCACCCACTCGGCGTGCCTGGCGGTGCTGGCGACGCGCGGCCTGCGCACGGCCTCAGGGTACGGACATCACGAGATGGCGTTCGCGGGAGTGGCCGCGCTCGGTGTGCCCGGCCTCCTCGAAGAGCTGATTCCCGATTCAGAGCAGATTCGGACCCTTCGCAGCGGGTCGATGTATGACCCCATTCTCGCGACTGAGAACGATCGCAAGCGGGCGGTGGCTTGGGCGTGGTCCGTGCTTCCGCTCATGCGCGCGCTGCTCGTCACCTGGGATGCCTCACTGGACGCGGAGCTTGACCGGCTGTAGCGCCGCGGCCCTGGAGGGAGCGCGTTGACCCTACCCCGCCCGACCGCCGGTTCCCCCTCACCGTGACCCAGCCCAAGGTTGCCCGGTGGCTCGACCTCCTGGCCTACTTGCTCCAGCATCACTACCCGGTGACTCGCGAGCAGATCTTCGAGGCCGTCGCCGGATACCGCGAGGGGGGTGACAGCAAGCGGGCGCGCGAATCGGCGCGGCGCATGTTCGAGCGGGACAAGGCCGAGCTGCGCGCGCTCGGCATCGAGATTTGCCGGCCCGGATCCGGCGCGCCGCAAGACGAACCCTGCGACGCGTACCAACTGCCGCCACGCGATTTCTACCTGCCCTACCTGGAGCTGGTGACCGACCCGCGCGCGCGTTATCGCCCCCACCAGTCGCTCCGGCAGGTCAAGGTGACGCGGGAGGACGTGCGGCGCCTGGATCAGGCCACGGCGAAGCTCGCCGCCCATCCGACGTTCCCGCTCGCCGCGACGGCCGCCTCGGCGCGGCGCAAGCTCGGCTTCGACCTGCCGCTCTCGATCGGCGCGATCGAACGCGTGCTGGCGCGACCCATGGAAGGAGACGCGGGGGCGGCCCTCGCCACCCTGCAACGCGCCGTCGCGGAGCGCAGCGCGCTGCGCTGCGTCTACTGGGCAATCGGTCGCGATCGGGAAGAGGTGCGGACCATCGAGCCGCTGGGACTGTTCTTTCAGTGGAGCCGGTGGTACTGCGTTGCCCGGGACCGGGGACGCCGGGCGCGGCGCGTGTTCCGGGTGGATCGGATGCGGAGCGCCGAGCCGGAGAAGGGCGCCGCCAGGCGGTTTAGCCCGCCGGCGGGGTTCAGCATCCGGGCCTACGTCGGTCGCGCGCCCTGGGAGCTCAGCGAGGCGGAGCCGGTGACGGTGCGGGTCCGGCTGGCGTTCCCCGAGTCCCGCTGGGTCATGGCGCAGGGAGCGGGGGCGGTCATTGACCCGGTGCTTGAAGACGGCGGGGCCTTGCTCGAATTCGCTGTGCGCGACACCGGACCGTTTCTGCGCTGGGCGCTCACCTTCGGTGGCCGCATCGAGGTGCGCTGGCCGGACGCGGTGGCCCGCGACCTGGCGGCGCTGCGGGCGCGGGTGGCGGCGCTGTATGCGGAGGCACGATGAGCGACGCCGCCGCAACCCAGCTCAACCGGATCGTGCAACTCGTGGCCGAGCTGTCGCGGCGCGAGCGCGAGGGCCGGGGATTCGCGACGCTCGCGGAGCTGGCCTCGCGCTTCGGCGTCCCGGCGGCGCAGATCGAGCGCGATGTCCGCACGCTGACTGTCGTCAAGGACGATCCGGACCACGAGTGGCTCAGCTCGCTCCTGGTGCTCCAGGAGGGCGATCGCATCGCGCTCGAGAGCCGGGGCCATTTCCGGCGGCCGGTGCGTCTCACGCCGGACGAGGCGGCCGCGATCCAGATCGGCCTCGCGATGGACCGACGTGGCGGGCCCCTGTCGGATGACCTGGCCGCGCTCCTCGAGGCGGGCAGCGGGGCGGCGGAGACGTGGCACGCCCTGGAGTCGGTCGGACCGGGCGCGGCGGCCGTCGCCGATATCGCCGCGCGGGCCGCGACGGCGCGGCGCTGCCTGGAACTGGAATACGCGGGGAGCGACGGAACCCTGACGACTCGTGTCGTCGACGTCCACCGCGTCGTCGAGTTCGAGGGGCGCGGCTATCTGATTGCCTGGTGCCGGCTCTCGGGCGGCAGGCGCCATTTCCGCGCCGATCGGGTGCTGCGCGCGACGATCCTGGACGAGACGTTCTCCGTGCGCGGCGAGCTGGCGGCCGCCGACCCGGACGGCGTGTTCCGGCCCCCGGCTGAGGCGCTCGACAAGGTCCGGGTGCGGTTCTCGCCGGCGGTGGCCCGGTGGCTGACGGAGCGATATCCCGACGCGGAGCGGGAGGAGAGCGGGTCCGTGGTGGTGACCTACGAGGTGGGGGACGTACACTGGCTGGTCCGTACCGTGCTGCAGTACGGGCCCGAAGCCGAGGTGCTCGGGCCCGCCCCTTATCGCGAGGCCGTGCGGAGGGCCGTCGCGGCGTAGCCGGCCGGGTGACTGTCACACCCTCCGGATAAGCTGGCAGGATGGAACGCCGGTCTCCCGAGGAACCGGGTGGGGCGCCACCGCCTCCCGAGCTGCTGCCGGCCCGGATGGTGAACGAGTTCGTCTACTGCCCGCGCCTCGCCTACCTCGAGTGGGTGCAGGGCGAGTGGGACGACAACGCCGACACAGTGAGCGGGCGCTGGAGCCACCGGCGGGTGGACGTGGCGTCGCCGGCCCAGGTACCGGACCCCGAGGCGGCGGACCGCAGCCTGACGGCGCGGTCGGTCACGCTGTCGTCCGACGCGCTGGGCGCGATCGCGCGGGTGGACCTGCTCGAGATCGAGGGCCGGCGGGTCACCCCCGTGGACTATAAGCGGGGTGCGATCCCGGACACACCCGAGCGGGCGTGGGACCCCGAGCGCGTGCAGCTCTGTGTGCAGGGCCTCGTCTTACGCGACAATGGATACGAGTGCGCCGGCGGCGTGCTCTACTACGTCGAATCGAAGACCCGCGTCGAGGTGCTCTTCACACCGGAGCTCGAGGCGCTGGCGGGCTCGGCCCTCACCGGGCTGCGGGCCATGGCCGCAGGCGGGCGCATGCCGTCGCCGCTGGTGGACAGCCCCAAGTGCGTGCGCTGCTCCCTGGCGGGCATTTGCCTGCCCGATGAGATCAACCGGCTCAGCCACCCGGAGCTCGCCACCGAGCCGAGGCGCCTGGTGCCCGGGCGCGACGAAGCGCTGCCGCTGTACGTCCAGGAGCAGGGAGCCAGCGTGGGCAAGGATGGCGACCGGCTGGTGGTGAGGTTGCAGGGCCAGCCGCTGCGCGACGTGCGGCTGCTGGACGTGTCGCATGTGGTCGTCTTTGGCCGGGTGCAGGTCTCGACCCCGGCGATCCAGGAACTGTGCCAGCGCGAGATCCCGATCACCTACCTGAGCCGGGGCGCGTGGTTCTACGGCATGACCACGGGGCTGGCCCACAAGAACGTCGAGCTCAGGATTGCGCAGCACGCCGGGGCCGGCGGGGCGCCGGCGCTCGCGGTGGCCCGGTCGCTCGTCTCGGGGAAGATACAGAACCAGCGCACGATTCTCCGGCGTAACCTGGAGGACCGCGACGTCCGGCTGCTGGGCCGGCTGGCGGTCCACGCCCGTCAGGCGCGTCATGTGCGGGAGGTGGCGAGCCTGCTCGGCATCGAGGGCATAGCGGCGCATCTCTACTTCGGGGCCTTTCATCAGCTGTTCCGCGGTGCCGGCGAGTGGGCGGGCGCGGTGTTCCGCGATCAGGGCCGCAACCGCCGCCCACCCCGCGACGAGGTGAACGCGGTGCTCTCGTTCCTCTACGCCGTGTTGACCAAGGAGTGCGCGGTGATCGCCCAGGCGGTGGGGTTCGACGTCTTCCGCGGCCTCTACCATGCGCCCAAGTACGGCAGACCCGCCCTGGCGCTGGATCTCTGTGAGGAGTTTCGGCCGTTGATCGCCGACTCTGTGTGCCTGAACCTGTTCAACCAGGGCGAGCTGGCGCCCGGCGACTTCGTGAAGCGGGCGCGCGGCGTGGCGCTGACGCCCGGAGGCCGGCGCACGGTGCTGGCCGGGTTCGAGCGCCGGATGGGGCAGATGGTGACCCACCCGGTGTTCGGATACACGATCAGCTACCGCCGAATCGTGGAGCTTCAGGCGCGGCTGCTGCGGGCCGTGCTCATGGGCGAGATCCCCGCGTATCGACCCTTCACCACGCGGTGACGGCCCATGCGCCATCGGTACCTGGTGGCCTATGACGTGACCGACCCTCGGCGGCTCAAGCGCGTCTACAAGAAGATGTGCGGCTACGGCGACTGGCTACAGTACTCTGTGTTTCGGTGCGACCTGTCGGACGTCGAGCTGACCTTGATGAAGGAGGCGATCGGTGCCATCATCAATCACGCCGAGGACCGCCTGATGCTGGTTGACATCGGTCCCCTGGAGGGCCGGGCGACCGGCGCGTTCGAGTTCCTCGGCGCCAGTGCCCGGGCCCCGGCGCCGGCGGAAGGGGCCGTGATCGTGTGAGCGAGCGGCCAGGTGGTGGCGGCATTGGCGACCCCGCTCGCGTCGCCAACCCACTGGGGGGACAGCGCTTGCGCCAGCCGCATGCGTGCGAAGACGACGCGTGCCGTGGCGACGGGCCCCCGCTCGCAAAGGTCTTTGAAAACCGTTGGGAACACGAGGGTTGCCACCAGCGCCATCTCCGAGG
>Ga0214471_10000059_pt1 | contig 109101 bp, 97 predicted proteins | sample RVTome_5_FD_207665 | JGI IMG/M metagenome (GOLD analysis project Ga0214471, IMG submission 207665) | Soil microbial communities from uranium-contaminated site in the Upper Colorado River Basin, Wyoming, United States - RVT142D155 | ecosystem: Environmental > Terrestrial > Soil > Contaminated >... | reverse complement strand
CGCGTTTGGCCCCGGGGGCCGGGGCCGGGGGGCCCGCGCCCGCCGGCCTGGCCGCGCTCGACGGCGCGCCCGGACCGACGCGCGACGGTCTCGTCTATGCCGGGGCGCTGGCGCTCTGGCATTTGCGCCGCGCCGACTCGCTGCGCGCCGCCGCCGACCGCGTCCGGTCCGCCATCGACAGCGGCGCGGCGCGCGCGCGGCTCGGCGTGTAACGCCACGATGCTCGTGCACGTCCCGACGCTGCTGTCCGCCGCCGAGCTCGAGCAGGTGCGCGGCACGCTGGCGCGCGCGCGTTTCGTCGACGGGCGGCTGTCGGCCGGTGCCGCGGCGGCGCGGGTCAAGCAGAACCAGGAAGTCGACCCGGGCGCACCGGAGCTGGCGGCGCTCAGCAATCTGGTCATGGGCCGGCTGGTCCAGCATCCGGTCTACCGCAGCGCCGCGCTGCCGCTGCACGTCGCCGCGCCGTACTACGCGCGCTACGCGCCGGGCATGAGCTACGGCGAGCATATCGACGATCCGATCATGGGCGCCGACGGGATGATCTACCGCTCGGATATCGCCGTCACGATATTCCTGAACGCGCCGGAGGACTACGACGGCGGCGAGCTGACCGTCCGCACCCCGTTCGGCGACCAGCGCGTGAAGCTGCCGGCCGGCGACGCGGTGCTCTACCCCGCGTCCAGCCTGCACCGGGTGAGCCCGGTGACGCGCGGCGAGCGCCTGGTGGCGGTGACCTGGGTGCAGAGCCTGGTGCGCGACCCGGCGCGCCGCGAGCTGCTGCACGAGCTCCACCAGGCGCGCGAGACGCTGCGCGCCCAGGCCCCGGACGCGCCCGAGACCGCGCAGGTCAATCATGCCTATATTAACCTGGTGAGGATGTGGGGCGAGTTGTGACCGCTTGATCTCCCCACACCAGGTTGCGGTGGCTGAATCCGGCTTCCAGGGCCGGTTTGACGATGCGGAAATACGGTGAAATGTCGAAGTCTCGCGGCGCGAACAGGCTGTAGTGCCGGATGTGCAGGATCTCGCGCGCCGCGTAGCCGGGCTTGGGATCCGCGGACACGCGCCGCTCGATGTGCGGGAGAATCGGGTAGCGCACGGACTGGAACGCCTGCGCGATCAGCGTGGAGCAGATGGCGCGCGTCGGGTCCCCGCTGCCGAGCGCGAGCATGCGGCGGCGCCAGGCGACGGGCACCGGCGGAACCGGGAGCAGATAGCGCGCCAGGTCGATCACGTTCTTGAGATCGTAGGCCTACCCGAGGCGTGCGACGGCGTACTCACACAGCTGCCGGCGCTCCTCGGGCGTGAGGCCAACGGGACGGCAGATCCGGGTGTTGAGAGCGGCATACTTCGTAAGCGGCACGGCGACCACGCCTTGCTCGAGATCCGCCTCGATCAACACCGGGGCGGCGAGACCCCGGCCGGTCTCGAGGTAATCACCGACATAGAGCGCCGCGTGCAACCAGGTGGACTGGGTAAGGTATTTTATCGCGGTGCTGATCCGGCGGTTGCCCTCCACCAGCAGCACATCCGCCGGCTGGAGAACGGCGGCGAGCTTTACCGGGTCCGTTATGGCGAAGGGCTCGTATCCCCGGACCGGCCGGTTGAGGTAACGCGCGAGTGCGCTTCCGGGGATGCCAAGCCAGCGTTTGAGTGTATGCGCGGACCGCATCGCCTGGCACCGGATTTACGTCACGCCCGGGGAAAAGCGCTTCACCCGCTCGAACGGCAGGTGGTCTCCCTCGTCCCTGCGGTAATACGCGACCTGGATCGTCCCGGCCTCGTCGACCAGAAAATCAACCGGCAGGGTCGTTGCGCGCTTCATGGCGATTTTGCGACGCCGGCCGCACGCGCCCACCAGCGACCGATTATATGGTCGAGCGAGAGGCTGCCCGGGCCGTGCAGCAGCGGCACGAGCAACAGCAGACCCCAGACATAGTGCTGCTGGCGCCCGGCATCGGCGAGCTCCGGATAGGAGATAACGGCCATGATGTTGAAGGCGAACAGCACGAACGCGCTGAACCGGCCGGCAAGGCCCAGGACCAGCAGGACGGGAAAAACGAGTTCAACGATGATGGCGAGCCCGGCGGCGAGCTCCGGAGAGAGCAGCGGCACTTGGTACTCGTGCGTGAACAGCATCACGGTCGTGTCCCAGCTCGCGACCTTGGTGAGTCCCGACTTCCAGAAGACGTTCGCAACGTAGAGCCGGATCGCGAGGTCGCCCAAGGGGGCGAGGAACCGGAGTCCGCGATGCCAGGGTTGAACCACGGAGCCGCTGAAAGCTGCCAGGTACCGGGAAAGCTCGGACATGCGTTGCTCCTCGATAGAGTTCGTGTTCACACTGAAAAATCGACGACCACCTCGTCCGCGACGCAGCGGCGAAGCAGGCTGGACGGATCGATATTCTCCACGCGCGCGACCTCAGCGCCGATTACCTCCTCCAGACGACGGCCATCGGCCAGCGACGCGAGCAAAACGAACTCGGGCTCGGACAGCTCCCGCAGCTCCACCGAAAACCCGCGGCGGATGACGAGCACCCGGCATCCGCCCTCGTCCAGATCGACGATCGCGTCGCCCGAGTAGTCCGGCTGGTTCGCCTGCCAGATGCGCAGCACCGGGTACGGCGAATCGACCAGCCGCGCCGACGGGTGCAACCGGAAACGCAGCCGCGGGTAATCGGCGGGCGCGACCCTCGCCAGCGTCTCGACCCGGAGCGGCGGCGCCTCCGGCGCGTGAAAGGCCTCGTGCCAGGCCCATTCGAGCCGGGCGACTTCCGGGAGATAGACCAGGCCCGCGGCCGGCGCGAAGCCCGCGAGGAAGGCCGCGAACCGGTCGCCGAAGTCGTGCAGGTTCCCGCTTGCCGGGGGATGGGCGCGCAAATACCTTCCGGCGGCATGGGCAAAGAACTCGTCACCGACCAAGCGGCGGACGACCGGATGGATATCGCCGAGCGCGTCGGTCAGGGTCGTATGGACGTTGTTGCGGTAGACACCGAGGTGGCGCTCCGGTGCGAAGCGGCCGGGCCGGATGTGCGCGGCCACGGCGCGCCCGTCGGCGAGCAGCGCGTCGGCGAAGGCCAGTTGCAGCTCACGCAGCGACGGCATCGAGCGCCTCCAGGTCTGCGCGCGCCCGCGCCGCCTCCTCGAGCAACACGGCGAAGGGCGGCAGGTCGGTGTCCCATTCGATGAGCGTCGGACGCGGGCCAATCAGCGCCAGGGTCTCCCGGTAGAGCGCCCACACCGGCTCCGCGACCGGGGCGTTGTGCGTGTCGATCAGAATCTCGCCCTCGGGATAGGACTTGCGCGTGTGGCCGGCCAGGTGAATCTCCTTCACCCTTTCGGGCGGCATGGCATTGAGGTAGGCGCCGGGATCGAAGCCGTGATTGCAGGCGCTCACGTAAACGTTGTTCACGTCGAGCAGAATGTCACAGTCGGCGGCACGCGCGACTTCGGCGAGGAACTCCCATTCGGAAATCGTCGAATGGCCGAATTGAAGATAGGTCGAGGGATTCTCGATCAGCAGCCGGCGTCCCAGGAGATCCTGCGCCGCGCGGATGCGGCCGACGACGTGCGCGAGCGCCTCGTCGGTGTAAGGCAGCGGCAGGAGATCGTTCAGATAACGACCGCCGATCGAGCTCCACGAGAGATGATCGGAAACCAGCGCCGGCTCGTAGCGGGCCACAAGCCCCCTCAATCGGCCGAGGTGCCGCGCGTTGAGCGGATCGGTCGACCCGAGCGAGAGCCCGACACCGTGCAGGCTCAACGCATAATCCGCGCGTACCTGCTCCAGATAGCGCTGCGGCGGACCGCCCGCGCCGAAGTAGTTCTCGCTGTGCACCTCGAACCATCCGACGGCCGGGCGCGCGGTCAGGACATCCCGATAATGCGGCGCGCGCAGGCCGACCCCGACCGAGGTCGGGGTGGCTGCACCCGGGGCGACGGGCGTGCGCGTCATTCCTCAGCCCTTCCCAGGCTTGAGCGAGCCGCCGACGATCTTGTCGCAGCTGCCCTTGGGCAGGTAAATCCAGGCTTCCTTCCGGCCGTCCTTGGTCGCCGTGCCAGCGCAGGCGCTGGTCGCCGTCTGGCAGTCGTTCTTGCCGGCCTTGACGACACCGTAACACTTCTCGACGTTCTTCTCCGCCGCGGCGGCGCCCGAGGCGATGCCGAGGGCCAGAACACCGCCGATGGCGCTCAGAATGAGGGCATGCGTCTGTTTCATGGGATGGGTCTCCGATTCAGGTTGCGTGGTGGAACGTTTCGAACAACTGCCAATCGGCCGATCCGATCGGCATACTCACCTTTTACAGGACAATCACCGATCCGGCCGTCGCGCCCGGCGATCGCCCATGCGTAGTAGACGGATGAGCGGACGATTTCTTACGCCGCGACTAAAATGTCACGATCGAATAGCCGTCCGCGAGCAGCCGGCGGAAGCTCGGATGCCCATCGTAACTTTCGTCCAGCGGCGCCCCGATCGTCCGCACCTCCTCCTCCACGCGGAAGGCTCCGGCGCAAAAGCCGCATACGCCCGTCACCTTGTCGCGAACCGCCGCATAAAGCGCATGCGCCTTGTGCTCCGGCCGGCTCAGTTCGACGACCCACTTGGTGCCGGCGCCATCGAAGATCAGCCGGACATCATCGCCCGCCTCCTTGAATTCCTTGACGGCCTCGAGGGCGTTGACAACGCGCCCGAGGCCCTCATGCGTTTCGGTATCGGCAAGAACCACAATCGCGGCTTTCATCATGCTGTCTCCTCGAAGATTGCCCGGTCCGGTTTACGTTCTGGTTTCCCCAGGCGGCCTACTGAAGCCCGCGGGGATCCTTGTCGCGGATATCGGACCAGTTGCGGTCCGCCTGGGCGATGTGGCCATGCACATCCGTGAGCCACTTCCGCTGGATGTCGGCGTTGACGTTGAGATAGAGCTTGCCGTCGACGATGCGCCAGGCCAGGGGGTCGACGTCGAGCTTCTTGCCCAGCGCCGCACCCATTGCGCAGTAACCACCGTACTGGGGAATGTAGCGGTCGGGTTGACCCTGGAAGCGATCGCGGTTGGCGGCCGATGAAAAGTAATAGGTCGTACCCCGATGACTGGCCTGGTACCTCACCTGGCCTTTCGTCGGTTTGCCGGCCGCGTGATAGGCGACCGGATCGTAACCGTGCAGCGCCACGCCCTGCGAGTCGGCGTTGACGTCCGATCCCGCCCAGGCGGCATTGCCGCCCAGAACGAAGCTTGCCACCAGGATGCGCAGGAAAACCGTCTTCATCGTGTCTCTCCTAAACGGGGGTTTTGAGCCGGGACTCGTGTCCGGGCCATGCAAACCATAGCGCTTGAGGAGTGGACGTTCGATAGCGATAAGTCTATATTTCTAGTCCAATCGTCTCATATCACACACCGCGTTATGATCCCCCTGCTCGATCAGGTCCTGGCGGAAATGCGTTTCTCCGGCGGCATTTTTGCCCGCTGCGCGTACCGCGGAGACTGGGAAATGGCTCTGGCGGCCGAAGGTCCGCACATGCTGTTTCACGTCATCGAGCAGGGTGAGGCGGAATTCCGGCATCTCGGCGAGGAGGCGGATCCCGAAACGGTCAGGCTGGCGCCGGGCGACATCGTCGTGCTGCCCTTCGGCGATCCCCACCGCCTGTGGCGCGGGACATCGACGGCGGCGCCGCCCAAGGTAATGGATGACGCCGCGCTCGCGAACTTCGCGCAACTCAACCACGGCCGGAAGGGGCCAGCCACTGTTTTCCTATGCGGCTACTACCGGTTCGAGCGCCTCGCCACCCATCCCTTGCTGCGGCTGTTGCCGCGGGTCATGCACATCCGCGCCGGACACGACACCCGGCAGATCGCCGCCCTGGTGTCGCTGATCGACCGCGAAGCCGTAGCCACCGGCGACGGCTCGCGGGTGCTCATGGACCGGCTGACGGAAAGCCTACTGCTCTACCTGCTGCGCGCCTGGACCGAACAGCGGCAGGCGCCGAGGGGCCTGTTCGCCGCCCTCGCCGACCCCTCGGTGGGCAGAGCGATCGCGGCCATGCATCGCGCGCCCGAACGGGCCTGGACCGTCGCCAAGCTCGGACGCGAGGCGAACGCCTCCCGGGCCGCCTTCGCCAAGCGCTTTCAACAATTGCTCGGCTACGGACCGATTGCGTATCTGGTGCAGCTGCGCATGTCGCGGGCCATGGACCTGTTGCAACACGGTCGGCTGTCACTCGCCCGCGTCGCGGAGACCGCGGGCTACCAGTCGGCGGCCGCCTTCGGCAAGGCGTTCAGGAAATACTCCGGATATTCCCCGCGGCGATTTCGCCAGATTGGGCGCGGAAATTCGCGTTCTTCGAAACACCGTTCTGACACCGTCCGCGGGGATCTGTAAGATTCAACAGGACTAACTTATTACTTGCCTGCGGTCCTTGTATGTTCGCACCTTGGCGTCGGGTTTCTTAGAATTCCATCAGCTTGAGCTTGAGCTGGAAGAACACCAACGCCGTCATCTTCGGATGCACCTTGGGCACATAGGTGATATTGAGCGCGACCTTGTCGGTGCCCAGCGAAAGCACCGGCAGGATGCCGAAGAACGGATCGTTGTCTTTGTAGTCCTCGCGCGTCATGAAGAACGCGACGACTCCGATATCCGCGCGCAAATCGTCGAGCGACGGCGCGATGGCGTAGCGCCGCATGATGCCGCCGCCGGCATAATAGGAAGGACGCTTGTAGGAGTCGCGAAAACCGGAGGCGGTGACGAACGGCACCCAGTGCCGCTTCACGGGGTCGAAATCGTAGTGCAGCCCGCCGCCCCAGTTCCGCTCGTTGTAGTTGGCGGTCGCCGGCGCGTTGATATGAATCGCCTTGCCGTTTATCAGCAGGCTGAGATCGCCGGCCTGCGCGAGCGGCGCCGCCAGCAGCGCGGCCACCAGAAGCGCTGCGCCGACAGCCCGCCGTTCCAGACACATCATTGTGGTCATGACCCGCACTCCTTTCGGTTGCGCGCGGTCATCGGTCGGCGGTTCGGTCAGCGATTGCCAGACGCGTGTCCCAGGGCCATCCTGCGCCCCGAATCGCGCCAATGGATGGATTCCGGCAATCCCGCTGTCCTGGGGTCGAGCCCTTTAGACCGGTGACTTTGCGCCCTGGGGCTTTCGCCGCAGGTTGCCCTGATCAGAATTCTTCGTTACCGACAGGCCAGGCCTGTCTTTCCTCTGAGTAGCACTTTCCGTACCATGTCTCCCAATGCGCCACGGACCGTGAGTGTCTACCCGAAGATCTGTGGCGGAGCGCTTGTTTCTTATGCATTTTTTCAATGCGCAGAGCGCGGTGGGGTCGGCCGGCCCGGCCCGGCCGCGGCACAGCGTGGCAGGCCGGTTGACGGCCCACGGCGCGGTCGCTGATGACAGCGTCAGGAGGAACACCGACATGAAACCGAAGATCACCAGAACCGACGCCGAATGGCGCGCCCGGCTCACCCCCGAGCAGTACCGCGTGATGCGCGAAAAGGGCACCGAGCGCGCCTTCACCGGCGAGTATCACGATTGCAAGGATCCGGGCGTCTATCGCTGCGTGGGCTGCGGCGCCGAGCTGTTCGGCGCCGACACCAAGTTCGACTCCGGCACCGGCTGGCCGAGTTTCTTCCGGCCGCTGCGGGAGGAGAACGTCGCCGAGGAGACGGACGCCAGCTTGTTCATGCGCCGCACCGAGGTGCTGTGCCGCCAGTGCGGCGCCCACCTCGGTCACGTGTTCGACGACGGTCCGGCGCCGACCGGCCTGCGCTACTGCATCAACTCGGCGGCGCTCAAACTGGAGAAGCAGGAATGAGAAGCACATGAGCCGCGCCCTGTTCCATCTCGCGTTTCCGGTGCACGACCTCGCGCAGGCGCGCGCCTTCTACGGCGGCGTGCTCGGTTGCCGCGAGGGACGGAGCAGCGAACAGTGGGTCGATTTCGATCTCTACGGCCACCAGATCGTCGCACACCTGGCGCCGGCGCGCGCCGGCGTCGCCGCGCACAACCCGGTCGACGGGCATGACGTGCCGGTGCCGCACTTCGGGCTGATCCTGGAGATGGCGGACTGGCGCGCACTCGCCGACCGGCTGCGCGCCGCCGGCGTCCGCTTCGTCATCGAACCGACTATCCGCTTCGCCGGCCAGACCGGTGAGCAGGCGACCCTGTTCCTGCTCGACCCGAGCGGCAATGCGCTCGAGTTCAAGGCGTTCGCGGACTGGGACCAGGTGTTCGCGCGCTGACCGCGCCCGCGGGGCGCCGGCGGCCGCGAAGCGCCTATAATCTTTAGGTACTGACAACCGTGCCCGGACGGCCCATGCCCAAACGCGCCCTGGTGGTGGACGATTCACAGCTCGCGCGCGTCACTTTGCGCCGGCTGCTGGAACAGCGCCAACTCGACGTGGACACCGCCGAGTCGGCCGAGGACGCGCTCGACCACCTGCGGCGCAACGCGCCGCCGAGCGTCATTTTCCTCGACCACATGATGCCCGGCATGGACGGCTTTCAGACCATGTCCGAACTGAAGCGCAACCCGATCACCGCCGCCATCCCGGTTGTCATGTACACCTCGCGCGAGGGGCAGGCCTACATGGGCCAGGCGCGCGCCCTGGGGGCGGCCGATGTCCTGGCCAAGCCGGTGAATCAGGCCGAGCTCGATCGCATCCTGCAGCGACTGGAGCTCGGCGCCGATGTCGCGGCCGCGCCGCGGGCCATGACGGGCCGCGGCGACGCGGCCGCCGTATCGGCTCCCGGCCCCGCGCCCGAATCGTCCGAATCGCTGGACGCGATAGCCAGGCGCGCCGCAGCCTTTCACGCCGAAGGGCTCGACATCGGGGTCAAGGCGCTGCTGGAGGAGCAGCGGGCCGCCCTGCGCCACGAACTGCTCGCCCAGCACGACGCCGTCGCCGAACGCGTCATCGAGCGTCTGCGCGACGAGCTCGGCGGCATCGGCGCCGCGACCGCCGCCCCACCCGCCGCTGCGCTGCGCCGCCCGGCGCTGGTGCTGGCGACCGTCGGCGTCGCCATCGCCGCCAGCCTGATGATCTATAACGCCTGGGTGACGCGCGAGTCGCCGCCGGCCGCCGAACCGGCGTCGCCGCCGGCCGCGGCGCCCGCCCCGGTCGCCGACGACGGGCTCGCGGCCGAGAACGCGCGCTTGCGCGAGCAGCTCGCGCGCAACCGCGGCGAGCGGCTCAGCGACCGTGCCCAGCTCGTCCGCACCCTCGAGTGGGCCGCCAATCTCAACGGCCAGGTGGAATACGACCGACCGTTGCTGGGCGACGAGCAGGTGGTGCTGCTCAGCGAAGTCCTGACGCGCCTGTCGGCCGTCGAATTCCGCGGCACGGTGCGCGTCACCACGCATGTCGGCGAGTTCTGCATGGTGCGCTCGCCGCTCGGTCTGACGCGTCTGCCGGGCGACGACCAGCCCTTCGATTCCTGCCAGGTCATGGGAATGAGCGTCGAGCAGGCCAGCGCCTGGGGCGCCCGCCAATCGCTGGGATTCGCGCGCTTCCTGGCGACGTCGCCGCTGGCCAACAGTCCGTCGGTCCGCATCGAGCTGCAATCGCTGGGCAAGGATGCGCCGCTGCTGCGTTATCCGCTTCCCGGTACCGCCCAGACCGCCGGCGATTGGAACCGCGTTGCCCGCCACAACAACCGCGTGGAGATCGCCATCGTCCCGGCGGCGCCGTAGGCAACGCTCGGCGCGGATGGACTCTAAAAATCCTGCCCGTCGACAACCCGCGCGTCGGTGACCGCGACGCCCTCGAAGCGCTCACGCAGATTCCAGATCACGCGACTGGCGACGGCGCGCGCATAACCCTCCTTCGGCGCGCCCTTCTGGACGATGCCGAGGACAATGTCGAGGCGCACGGTGTCCGAGGAATAGTGCGCGGCCAGGGCGGTCCGCGCATCGGGCTGATGCGGCGTCACCCGCGGCAGGGTGAAGGCCATCGCCTGGACGTGTTCGAGCTTCACGCTGGAGAAGATCCCCCACAGGCGCGACGGCACGGTATCGAGCGCGTAATCGCAGGCCACCGACGCGACCCGGCGCGCGGCGTCCAGCAATGGCGTCTCGACACCGTCGTGCCCGGCGAAATAGTCGAGCGCCGGGAAGTAACCGATCCGGTCGTGCACGACCGCCGCCTGCACCCGCTCCGCGAGCCTGTCGCCGAGCCGCTCGGCCAGTTCCCCCACGCGGCGCCGCAGGACGTCCGCGCCGACCGTGAGGCGCAGGCTCAGCGCGACGTGAACGACCCGTACCGAGCGGTCCTCAGCCACCGGGCGCGCGCCGCAGCCGGCCGAACTGTTCGACGATCGGCTGCGTGATCGGCTCGAGCTTGCGGCGCATGAGCGAGCCGGATGCCGTGGTCTTGGCGAAGATCGGATTGAGCAGGGTTTCGCTCACCCGCGCCAGGCTGCCGAGGGCGACCGTCTCGGCCTCGAGCTCCGGCAGGGCGGCGCGCAGCGCGCGCAACTCGGCGGCCGCCCCGCCGGCGTCGTCGGCCGCCGTCACGGCGGCGCGGGTCTCGGCCAGGATCCGCATGAAATCGGCGCCGCATTCGCGCCCGGCGCGCGCCGCGGCGAAGTAATCGCCGATGAGATTGAACAGCGCGACGACCGCGTCCTGATCGCCGATCTTCGTCACGATCGCCTCGCAGGTGTGGAGGAAGCCCTGGCCCGGGCTGTCGAGCAGCTTGGCCAGCAGCCCGGCCGCCGCATTGCCCTGCCGGGCGAGCGACGCCAGCGCCGGCGCGTGGCGCGGAAGATCGGCGCGCGCCGCTTGCCGCTCCGGCAGATCGTCCGGGACCGCCGCCAGGAAGCCGATGCGATAGGCGTTTTTCTGCGCGCCGCGCTCCCACAACCGCTGGCGGATCGGCGCATCCAGCAAGCCGGACTGCAGCAGCAGCCGCACGGTGCGGATGATGGCGCCGGCCGTGGTCTCGAAGGGCAGATGCTCGACCAGATAGTCGACCAGCACCCGCCCCATCCGGCCCTGCACCACGCAGGCATGGCGCAGCATGTGACAGGCGTTCTCGGCGGTCGGCGCCGCCCACCAGGCGCGCCGCGCCAGTTCGTCGGTCAGCCCCTCGGCGCAGACCACGGCGGCGACCGCCTCGGGTTCGCCCAGCATCAGCAGCTCGGCGAGATAGGTGTCCTTGGTCTGTCCCATGCGCGTCCAGCGCTCCAGGTGCAGCGGATAGCCGCGCGGCGAACCGAGCGCCGCCCCGGACAGGAACTCGCGCACCAGCTTGAGGTATTTGTCGTCGCGGCAGGTGGGGTTGAGCGGCACGCGCGCCTCGCCGCGCGGCGACAGGCCGCAGACGACCATCGCCTGCTCGTCGATCCGCACCGCCTCGACATTCTGCAGCAGCACGTTCAGTCGCAGATGATCTTCGTCCGACAGTTCCATCAATGCGCCCACGAAAAACAGTTTGCGATGCGACGGCGCGCAGGAATCGCGGAGCGGCGGCGGAAGCCGCCTAGGAACCGGTCGCGACCGGCCGCCGCGGATCGGTGATCCACTCGCTCCAGGAGCCGGGATAGAGGCGCGCGCCGGGCAGACCGGCGTGTTCCAGCGCGAGGACGGCATGGCAGGCGGTCACGCCCGAGCCGCACATGGGGATCATGCGCTCCGGCGGCGCGTCCCCGAGGACCGCCGAGTACAGCGCGCGCAATTCGTCGGGCGGCAGGAACTCGCCGCTCAGCGCCAGGTTGTCCTCGTACGGGACGTTGCGGGCGCCGGGGACATGCCCCGCGACCTTGTCGAACGGCTCGACCTCGCCGTTGAAGCGCTCCTCGCCGCGCACGTCGATCAGGCGGTAGTTCGGGTCGGCGCGCACGCGCTCCACGAACGCGGTGTCGACCCAGACATCCGGCGCGACCCGCGGCTCGAAGTGCGCCGGCGTCACGCGCGGCGGCTCGGCCGTCATCGGCCGGCCCTCGCGCGTCCACTTCGGCAGACCGCCGTCCAGCAGCGCGACCTCGCGATGCCCCAGCCAGCGCAGCAGCCACCACAGGCGCGCGGCGATGGCACCGAAGCTGTCGTCATAGGCCGCCACCTGCCGGCCGGGCGCGATGCCCCAGGCCCCGAAGCGCTCCGCCAATCGCTGCGGATCGGGCAAAGGATGGCGACCGCTGGCGGGCGTGACCGGGCCCGACAGATCCTCGTCCAGATGCGCATAGCGCGCCCCGGGAATATGCCCGGCCGCGTACGCCCGCCGCCCGGCCCCGGGGTCGGTCAGGGCAAAGCGGCAGTCGATGATGACCCAGGCGGGGTCATCGAGATGATTCGCCAGAGTATCGGTGTCGACCAGCGTGGAGTACACAGGTGTCGGGACGCGAGATTCAAGATACAAGATTCAAGATACAAGATACGAGACAAAGAGATGCAGGCGGGCGAGCCGCCCCGATCTCGCCGTCACTTGTATCTTGCATCTTTCCTCTTGTATCTGCCTTCAATACCCACCTTTACGCCGAGACTCCGGCAGCCCCGCGACACGCCCGCCCTGCTTGCTCGGGTCCTTGGGGAACAGGTCGTAGACGTCCTTCTGGCTGACGTTCCGGCTCCACTTGTCCGACATCGCCTTGACGATGTGGCGGGTGTTGGGCTGCTCGCCGTTGTTGTTGAGATAGGCGTCGCGCAGGTAGTCGATGATATCCCAGTGCTGCTGGGTCAGCGTCAGACCCTCGCGCTGCGCGATATGCTCGGCCAGATCCCTGCTCCAGTCGTCCAGGTTCAGGAGAAAGCCGTTGGCGTCGGTGTCGATAGTGTTGCCATTGAACTCGTAAGGCATTGCGATTTACCCCTCTTATAGAATATGGAAGTTTTGTGGAAGAAGTCGTTCGGCCGTGTGGATTGTCAGTCCTGCGGCTTGCCGATCTCCTTGATTCCCTTGTGCGGGATGAACAGCCCGCAACCCAACAGCCGCTCCGGACCGAGGCCGGTCTGCTGCAGCGCCACCGATTCCTCGGGGCTCAAATCCGCCAGCATCAGGCTGCGGGTGCGCACCTCGCCGTCCGGCGTGCGCAAGCGGTGGGCGATGCCGCACAGCATCTTCTTCGGCCGGATGCCGCGCGCCGTCAGGGCCTCCGCCGTCGAGCGCAGGAAGGCGTCCTCGTCGTGCGCCGGGTCGGCGACGACATAGCGCGAGAAGATCGTGGTGATCGCGCTGAGCGGCCGCGACGTGCCGGTCTGAACCGTCAGGCGGTGATCACCCAGCACGAGCGTCCGGCCTTCGAGCCGGCTGGCGTCCTGGATGCGATGCTGCGGCAGGCGCAGCACCAGGCGCGTGCGGCGCGACGGATAGAGCAGCGCGTCGGCCGCCGCGGGGCGCATCCAGCCGTTGCCCGAGTCGGCCACGTGGATGGGATGCACGCCGGCCTGCGGCTCCTCGCTCAGCCACGGCAGCGCCCCGGTGAGCGCGACCCGCAGCGCATGGGCGTGATCCACCGGCAGGCAGCGGCAGGCGATCCCGAAGACGACGTCGACGACGTCGTCCGGGACCCGAAACCGCTCTTGGTCTGTGCCTTCTTCCCAGTACATCGCTGATTCCACGCTTGCGGCCGGCCGCAGTGTAATGGCTTACCGCCGGCGCTGCAAAGTACCCGTTGGCCCTCAGTTCACCGGCAGCTTGGCGGTAAGCGCCTCGCGGTCGATCCACCAGTCGTCCTGCACCAGCACGTCCACCACGTTGCGCAGGCGCGGCAGGAACTTGGCCGGGTCGCTCAATTCGAGCTTGTTGATCCAGAAATCGAACTGCGCCTGCTCCTGGACGTTGCCGTGGCGGCGCGCCACGGCGGCGATCATGTTGTTGGTGTAGAACAGCAGGTCCTCGCGCGCGCGGTCCTCGGCGCGCAGATCGACGATGTAATGGGCCACCGCCGCGGCCACCGCCGCGCCGTCCGAATCGGGCGGCGTCTCGTCGATCACGTGCTGCAGCATCGCGACCGTCAACTCCGGGTCCATCGGAAAAGTCACCGCCAGCCAGATGCCCTGGCCGAGCGCGGCCAGCGACTGCGGCTGATCGGCGGCGAACAGCACGTCGCAGGCCTGGGCCGCCAGCTCCCACTGCTCGGCGGCGATGGCGATGTCGAAGGTCTCGCGCGCCGCGTCCCAGGCGTCCGCCATCTTCTCCAGGCGCAGCAGCGCGCTCCCGAGCTCGAGCAGCAGCCCGGCGCGCTCGGTCGGCGCGTGCCCGGCCGGCAGCTCGATCATCCGGCGGTGCAGCTCCTCGACGCGGTTCTCGAGCAGCAGCGTGGATTCCTTGAGCTCGTCGCCGCTGTCGGCGTCGCGGAACGACGGATCGTCTTTCAGGTATTTCATGCGCCGGTCACTCGTGCGGTTCGGTCGGGACGCGCCGGCAACTAGCGGCTGCGCCCCGGCGTGGTGATGGAATGGATACCGACGAAGGCACCTTCCAGCCGGTCTTCCCAGTTGTTGGGGGTGTCCGGATAGGGCGGCTTGATATCGATCTTGAAGAACATCTCACCCTGCTGGGCGCGCTGCGACACCACATCGAGCAGGCGCTCGAAGCTGTCGATGTCGTGGTGCTGCAGCAGTATCTCGCTCAGATAAAGCATGTTCACTCCCGGCCCCACAGCCGGACGAGCTGGGTGCCGTCGATCCGGTCATGATAACGCGCCCGGTACAGCAGTCTAGTGACGCCGCTGCCGGCGTCGTCCTCGAAGGCGCTGCGATTGTGCAGCACGTTGTTGCACAACAGCCCCTCGCCGGCCGCCAGCCGGTGGTGGAACACGCCCGCGCCGTCGTCGGCCAGCAGCCGCTCGAGCGCGGCCACGGCGGCCCGGGTCGGCGCGTCGTCCTTCCACGCAATCGAGCGGGTGCGCGCCGTGTAGCGCATGTGCAGGCTGCCGTCGCCGGCGTCGACGCTGAACACCGGCCCGCTGACCGCGCCGCGCGCGGCGCTCTCGTCCTCGGCATTGGCCGGGATGGTCATCGCGCCGGGCGCCATCAGCGCGCGCACATGCTCGGGATTCTCGTCACGCAGGCGCAGATACACGAGCTCGTGATCCATCAGGCCGTTGTCACCGCCGCGTGCCGCCGGCGAGGCGCAGTGCAGCAGGAAGGCGCGGATGCGGCAGTCGGCGCTATTGTAATAGCCATCGGTGTGCCATAACAGCCGGCGGTTGGAATACGGGATATAACCGCGCCCCGACTTCCCCGGCACGACCTGGAGCGAACTGATACTGTCCTCGTCGGCCAGCAGGTTGCTGTCCAGCCGGCGCAGCCCGAAGCGCTCGCCGAGACGCCGCGCGCCATCCTTGTCGACCGGTGCCCGGCTGCGATAGATGACCAAATTGGTCTTGGCGCATACCGCCAGCATCGCGTCCTGCTCGGCCGGGGTGAGCGCGGCGGCATCGCCGACCTCCACCACCAGGGCCGCCGCCTCGGTCGGATACGCCGCGAGTTTCCACTCCCGCCAGCGGCGGTAGGCCGAATCATCGTCCAGCGCGAACGGCCCCGCCGCGGGGCCGCGGCCGGCCACGCCTGTGGGATGCGCCTTGGGGGACAAGATATCTCTCATCGCGTGTAGGTATATAAGGTCACCGCTTCATCACGCAAGCCCTGCCCGCCGCTATCCTTGCTTTGCGGCGCGCTTGCCGTTATTCCTGCAACGCTGGCGTGGGGCGGCATTATATATTAGATTGCGCTTACGCGTGGTCTTCGGGGTCCGCGCCGACCCATCTATCCCTTTTGGGGTATACGCGCCCTCATATCACCCCTCCCTAATGAAGGATGGGTAATACCGGCATTAGTTCTTACACTGGGGCGGTTTACAAATTTGTGACGAGCGGTTCGCGGGCGCGGATTCGCGGTGGATCTCGGCCTACGAGCGCGATGTCACGGGCTTTCTTTCAAGCCCTGCCGCGTTGTCCCGGGGCCGAGACCGGCGCCGGCTAAAAACGATGCTCCAAATGCCCGCAGCGGGCGGTGGAGCCTGAACGTAGGTCCTTCTCTGCACAGGAGGTAGTAATGGCCCAGAAGCAACCCGTCAAACCGAAGAATCCGGACAAGCACTCCACCTATCTGCCCAAGGAGAAGAAGTCCACCAAGCCGTTCCACGACACGCCGATGCTCGACCAGCTCGAGAGCGGCCCCTGGCCGAGCTTCGTGACGGGCCTGAAGCGCCTCGCGCACGACAATAATATGATGGTGGACCTGCTGGGCCAGCTGGAACACTCCTACAAGACCCGCCTCGGCTACTGGAAGGGTGGCACGGTTTCGGTCTTCGGCTACGGCGGCGGCATCATTCCGCGCTTCTCGGAAGTCGCCAAGATGTTCCCCGAGTCGAAGGAATTCCACACCCTCCGCGTCCAGCCGCCCGCCGGCAACCACTACACCACCAAGATGCTGCGCCAGCTGTCCGATTCCTGGAACAAGTGGGGCTCGGGCCTGATCGCCTTCCACGGCCAGACCGGCAACATCATGTTCATCGGCACCACCTCCGAGAACACCCAGCACTTCTTCGACGAGATCAACGAGTACGGTTGGGACCTGGGCGGCGCCGGCCCGTGCGTGCGCACCGCCATGTCCTGCGTGGGCGCGGCGCGCTGCGAGCAGTCGAACTGCAACGAGCAGAAGATCCACCGCCTGCTGGTCAACAACTTCATCGACGACATGCACCGTCCGGCCCTGCCCTACAAGTTCAAGTTCAAGGTCTCGGGCTGCCCGAACGACTGCATGAACTCCATCCAGCGCGCCGACTTCGCCGTGATCGGCACCTGGCGCGACGACATGAAGGTCGACCAGAAGGAGGTCAAGGCCTTCATCGCCAAGAAGAGCCGCAAGTACGTCATCGACAACGTCGTCAACCGCTGCCCGACCAAGGCGCTGTCGCTCAATGACGACGACACGCTGGACGTCGACAACCGCAACTGCGTGCGCTGCATGCACTGCGTCAACGTCATGACCAAGGCGCTGTCGCCGGGCGACGACAAGGGCGTGAGCGTGCTGATCGGCGGCAAGCGCACCCTCAAGATCGGCGACACCATGGGCACCGTGATCGTCCCGTTCATGAAGCTCGAGAACGACGAGGATTACGAGAAAATCCGGGAGCTGGCCGCCAACACCATCGACTTCTGGGCGGAGAACGGCCTGGAGCACGAGCGCTGCGGCGAGATGATCGAGCGCATCGGCCTGGTGAACTTCCTCGAGGGCGTCGGCGTCGACGTCGATCCGAATATGATCAACACGCCGCGCATCAGCTCCTACGTGCGCATGGACGATTGGGACAAGGAAGCCGAGAAGTGGATCGAGCGTAAGAAGCAGGCGGCCGGCTAACGGCGCCAGCGCCACGACGAGGCCCACCCGGGGCGGTAAACGGGTGGGCCTCTTCGCAACCGCTACCTAAAGACTACTCGCGTAGCTGAAGATTTTTTGGAGGCAAGAATGGCAGAGCAACACACCATGCGTCAGCCGATCGAATCCGGGTGCCCGGACGGGTTCCAGTACATGCACCCGCTGATGATCAAGAACTACGGTAACTGGGCCTGGCACGAGCGTCCCCGCCCCGGCGTGCTGCACCACGTCGCCAAGAGCGGCGACGAGCTGTGGACGGTGCGCGTCGGCACCCAGCGCCAGCTCGGCGGTTACGAGATCAACCTGCTGTGCGACATCATCGACAAGTACGGCGAGGGCTTTGTCCGCTTCACGATCCGCTCCAACATGGAGATCTCGGTCACGAAGAAGGAAAAGGTCGAGCCGCTGATCCAGGCGCTGAACGACGCCGGCTATCCGGTCGGCGGCACCGGCAATTCAGTGACCATGATCTCCCACACCCAGGGCTGGCTGCACTGCGACATCCCCGGCACCGACGCCTCGGGCGTGGTCAAGGCGCTGATGGACGAGCTCTACGACGAGTTCGTCGCCGAGGACATGCCGAATCGCGTGCACATCACCACCTCCTGCTGCCAGATCAACTGCGGCGGCCAGGGTGACATCGCCATCAACGTCCAGCACACCAAGCCGCCGAAGATCAACCATGACCTCGTGGCCAACGTCTGCGAGCGTCCGTCGGTCGTGGCGCGCTGCCCGGTGGCGGCGATCCGCCCGGCGATGGTCAACGGCAAGCCCTCGCTGGAAGTGGACGAGAAGAAGTGCATCTGCTGCGGCGCCTGCTTCCCGCCCTGCCCGCCGATGCAGATCAACGACCCCGAGCACTCCAAGCTCGCCATCTGGGTGGGCGGCAAGAACTCCAACGCCCGTTCCAAGCCGATGTTCCACAAGCTCGTGGCCGCCGGCATCCCGAACAACCCGCCGCGCTGGCCGGAGGCGGCGGCCATCGTCAAGAAGATCCTGCAGGTCTACAAGCAGGATGCCAAGGACTGGGAGCGCGTCGGCGACTGGGTGGAGCGCATCGGCTGGCCGCGGTTCTTCGAGCTGACCGAGCTGCCGTTCACCAAGTTCCACATCGACAACTGGCGCGGGTCGCGTCATTTCCTGAACGCGTCGACGCATATCCGCTTCTAGGCGGGCGGCGTCGCCGAGCCGGACCCCCTCCCCGGCCCACCGGGGAGGGGGATTGACCCGGATCAATGGTTTCCGCGGCCGGAGGCGGTACTATCCGGTCACCGCGGGTCCGGGAGCGGTTGTCGTGGGGGCGGTCGGCCAAGGCGTTCGGCCTGGCGCGCGTCCGCGATATCAACGATACCCTAACGCTTCAGGGGGAGCTGATGAAGTTCGGAATACTGGTCAACGAGGGTCCGTACACGCACCAGGCGTCGGATACCGCGTATTTGTTCGCCAAGGCGGTCCTCGAGAAAGGCCATACCATCCATCGCGTGTTCTTCTATCACGATGGCGTGCACAACTCGAGCAACAACACCGAGCCGCCGCAGGACGATCGCCATATCGTCAACCGCTGGACCAAACTTGCCCAGGAGCACGACATCGACCTGGTCGTGTGCGTCGCCGCCGCCCTGCGCCGCGGCATCAAGGACAACAACCTGGCCGAGGGCTTCCGCATTTCCGGTCTCGGCCAGTTGATCGAAACCGGTATCCAGGCCGATCGCCTGGTGACGTTCGGCGACTGAGCATTTATCCGGAGAGCAGAGATTATGACCGAGACAACCGGTGGCATCGATATGGATGAGGACACCAGCGGCGTCGTCAAGAAGTTCCTGTACGTGAACCGCAAGGCACCGTACGGAACGATCTACGCGCTGGAGTCGCTCGAGGTGGTGCTGATTGCGGCCGCCTTCGATCAGGACGTGAGCCTGGCCTTCCTCGACGACGGCGTGTACCAGATCGTCAAGGGCCAGCACACCAAGCCGATCGACGTGAAGAACTTCTCCCCGACCTATCGCGCGCTCGAGGGCTACGACATCGAGAAGCTGTACGTGGAGAAGGAGTCCATGGAGGAACGTGGGCTGACCGACAAAGATTTCCTCGTCCCTGTGCAAGTCGTGGGCCGCGCCGAGATGGCCGATCTCATGGAGCAGCAGGACGTGGTCCTGACCTTCTGAGGGGAGAACGATGCTGCACACAGTGAACAAGTCGCCCTTCGAGCGCAACACGCTCGACAGCTGTCTGACTCACGCCAAGAAGGGCAGCGCCATCCTGCTGATCGAGGACGGCGTGTACGGCGCGCTCAAGAGCACGCCGTACACCGACAAGGTCAAGGCGGCCATGAAGAACGTCGCGGTCTACGCGCTCTATCCGGACATCGAGGCGCGCGGCATGCAGGACCGGACCATCGACGGCATCAAGCTCGTGGATTACCCGGGCTTCGTGGATCTGGTCGCCGAGCACGCTACCGTACAAGCCTGGTTGTAAGCGGACCGGGGCAAATTCGAGCATCAACCGACAGTCATCAACTGATGAGGAGTACGCAAAATGTCATCAATTACCGTCAACGGCCAAACGATTGAGACCGACGAGGAAGGCTACCTGGTGAACCGTTCCGACTGGAACGAGGACGTCGCCAAGGAAATGGCCTCGATCGACAAGTGCGATCTGAGCGACAATCACTGGGAAGTGATCAACTTCCTGCGCGAGTATTATGAGGAATACCAGATCGCGCCCGCCGTGCGCGTGCTGACCAAGGCGATCGGCAAGAAACTGGGCGCCGACAAGGGCAACAGCAAGTACCTGTACGAGCTGTTCCCCTACGGCCCGGCCAAGCAGGCGTGCAAATACGCCGGTCTGCCGAAGCCGACCGGCTGCGTTTAAAGGCCCGCCCTCTCGGGGGCCCTGGAAACATGGCGACAGCCGGCCGGGGCGTTCGCGCCCCGTCGGCGGGTTCCGACGACACGGGAGCATGACATGTCGGTGGTAACAGTGGTGTACACCGTGCTGTTCTACGCGGCGACGCTGATCTTCGTCGGCGGCGTGGGCTACAAGATCTGGGTCTATGCCCGCACGCCGCAACCGCTGAAGATTCCCACCACGCCGGCGCCGGTCACGCGCATCGGCGTCGTCGGGCGCATGCTCCGCGAGGTCACGGTCTTCGAGAGCCTGTTCAAGTCCAACAAGTGGATCTGGCTGTTCGGCTGGGTCTTCCATTTTGCGCTGCTCCTGGTAGTGCTGCGCCATCTCAGGTACTTCACCGAACCGGTGTGGACCTGGGTGGCGCTCATCCAGCCGTTCGGGCTGTACGCCGGCTTCGCGATGCTCGCGGGCCTCGGTGGCCTGTGGGCGCGGCGCTTCCTGGTCGACCGGGTGCGCTACATCAGCAATCTGTCCGATCACCTGATCCTCGCCCTGCTGGTTGCGATCGCCGGCAGCGGGCTGGCGATGAAGTACCTGGCGCACACCGATATCGTGTCGCTCAAGGCGTTCTTCCTGGGGCTCATGCGTTTCGACTGGCAGCCCCTGCCGGCCGATCCGATGCTGCTGGTGCATCTGGCGCTGGTCGCGACCCTGATGATCATCTTCCCGCTGAGCAAGCTGCTGCACGCGCCCGGCGTGTTCTTCAGCCCGACGCGCAACCAGGTCGACAACCCGCGCGAGCATCGTCACGTCGCCGGCTGGTCGGCGCAGATCGACAACACCGGCGGCAGAACGGGGTAACGCACTCATGGCAGGCGAATTCGACGTCCCGGCATTCAAGGAATACCCGGTCATCCCGCTGATCGAGGCGGGCACCATGGCCCACAGCAAGCCGTACGTGGCCAAGCCCGACCATCAGGCCAGCGTCGGCTTCCCCGGCCAGCTGGTCGACAACTGGGAGGAGAAGGCGGTCCTGAAACTCGGCGAGCTGGTGAAGGGCTCGCGCGCGCTGCAGGTGTTCCTCGACAGCTGCGTGAAGTGCGGCGCCTGCACCGACAAGTGCCATTACTATCTCGGCACCTCCGACCCCAAGAACATGCCGGTGGCGCGCCAGGACCTGCTGCGCCAGGTCTACCGCCGCTACTACACCTTCGCCGGCCGCTTCTTCGCCAAGCTCGGCATCCCGGGCGTGGTCGGCGCCAAGGAAATGACCAGGGAGGTCCTGGACGACTGGTACAGCTACTTCCATCAGTGCTCGCAGTGCCGGCGCTGCTCGGTGTTCTGCCCCTACGGCATCGACACCGCCGAGATCTCCATGGCGGCGCGCGACATCATGGATACGGTCGGCCTCGGCCAGAAGTACTCGAACGAGATCATCGGCAAGGTCCACAAGCTCGGCAACAATTTGGGTTTGCCCGAGCCGGCGCTGGCCGACACCCTCGAAGGCCTCGAGGAGGACGTCAAGGACGAGACCGGCGTCGACGTCCGTTTCCCGCTCGACGTGAAGGGCGCCGAGGTGCTGGTCATCACGCCGAGCGCCGATTTCTTCGCCGAGCCGCATATCGACGGCCTGATCGGCTACGCCAAGGTGTTCCATGCCGCCGGCATCAACTGGACGCTGAGCTCGCACGCCTCCGAGGCGGCGAACTTCTCGATGTTCATCGGCAGCCACGACAACCTGCGGCGCGTGGCGCTGCGCATCCGCGAGGCGGCGCTCGATCTCGGCGTCAAGCGCATAGTAGTGGGCGAGTGCGGCCATGCCTGGCGCGTCGCCTACTCGTTCTGGAACACGCTCATCGGCCCGTTCGACTTCCTCGACCGCAACTACCCCGTGCCGCAGCACATCTGCGAGGTCACCTACGATCTCATCAAGCGCGGCGCGCTGACGCTCGACAAGTCGGCCAACGACGACAAGATCGTCACCTTCCACGACTCGTGCAACGTGTCGCGCGCCTCGCGCATGGGCGACCTGCCCGGCGGCCAGTTCGTCATCCCGCGCGAGATCATCAAGGCGACCTGCAACCACTACCACGACATGGCGCCGGACACCATCCACGAGAGCACCTTCTGCTGCGGCGGCGGCGGCGGCCTGCTCACCGACGACCTGATCGAGCTGCGCGTCAAGGGCGCGCTGCCGCGCATGCAGGCGCTCCACGAGGTGGTCGAGGAACACGGGGTCAATTACCTGGCGGCGATCTGCGCGATCTGCAAGAGCCAGTTCACCAAGGTACTGCCCTATTACAAATTCCCGATGGACATGATCGGCAGCGTGCACGGGCTGGTGAGTACTGCCATCCGCCTCGGCACCAAACAGTGAAATTCGCAGCAAGCATGGTTTAACAGGAGATCAGCAAAATGTCAGCTCCCGCAGATAAGGCGAAAGACGGCAAGCCGGGCTTCACGTTCCGCAAGTACAAGGACGGCGACCAGGAGTGGCCGTCCTTCCAGTCGCGCATCTTCACCGCCGACGAGACCGACAAGTGCCCGACCTACGTGCACAAGACCCCGCCCTGCCAGGCGAGCTGCCCCTCGGGCGAGGATATCCGCGGCTGGCTCAACATCGTGCGCGGCATCGAGAAGCCGCCCAAGGACGTGAAGTGGCAGGAGTACGCCTTCCGCCGCTCGACCGATGCCAATCCCTTCCCGTCCATGATGGGCCGGGTGTGCCCGGCGCCCTGCCAGACCGGCTGCAACCGCAACGCGGTCGAGGACTATGTCGGCATCAACGCCGTCGAACAGTTCATCGGCGACTGGGCGCTCCAGAACAATCTGGCGTTCAAGCCGGCCGAGCAGAGCTCCGGCAAGAAGGTCGCCGTCATCGGCGGCGGCCCGGCCGGCCTGGCCGCGGCCTACCAGCTGCGCCGCAAGGGCCACGGCGTGACCATCTTCGAGAAATACGCCGAGCTCGGCGGCATGGCCAAGTACGGCGTGCCCGGCTACCGCCTGCCGCGCGACTCGCTGGACGGCGAGATCAACCGCATCGTCGCCATGGGCGTCGAGGTCAAGCTCAACACCCGCGTCGGCAAGGACGTCACGCTCGACGAGCTCAAGAAACAGTACGACGCGGTGCTGTTCGCGATCGGCTGCCAGTCCGGCCGCGCCCTGCCGGTCCCCGGCGCCGAGGCCAAGAACTGCATCACCGGCGTCGCGTTCCTGGAGGCCTTCAACCAGGGCCGCCTGCAGGCCGTGTCCGGCCGCGTGGTGGTGGTCGGCGGCGGCGACACCTCGATCGACGTGGCCTCGGTGGCGCGCCGCCTCGGCTACATCAAGGACATCGCCGAAAGCGAGCGTCCCGAGAACATCGTGCTCGGCCACACCGCGCACGACGTCGCCAAGACCGCCGCCAAGCAGGGCGCCGAGGTCATGCTGATCTCGCGCCAGCCGGTCGAGAAGATGAACGCCGCCAAGCACGAGATCGACGACGCCCAGCGCGAGGGCGTGGCGATCCAGGGCAGCCTGCAGCCGGTCGCCGTGGTGCTCGACGAGAACGGCCGCGCCAAGGCGTTGCGCGTGATCGAGCTCGATTATTCCAGCGGCAAGCCGGTCGAGAAGCCCGGCACCGAGAAGGACCTGGAGGCCGACCTGATCGTCTCGGCGATCGGCCAGATGGGCAACTTCGAGGGCATGGACGGTTTCGACAACGGCAAGGGCCTGATCAACGCCGACAAGTTCTACCAGGTGCCCGGCAAGGAAGGCTTCTTCGTGTGCGGCGACATCATACGCCCGCACCTGCTGACCACCGTCATCGGCCAGGGCTCGGTGGCGGCCGACACCATCGACCGCTACCTGCGCCGAGCCGATCTCGAGAAGCGTCCGAAGGTCGACGTGCACCACTTCAACCTGCTCGACAAGCTGCGCGAGGTCGGCCTCGAACCGCAGCCGTACAAGCCGGCCGGCGACGACGAGATGCGCCCGATCGACCGCGGGGTGCGCGACACCTCGCTCGCCGGCAAGGCGGTCGGCGGCATCGCGATCCACAACTACGAGGACCGCGCGGCCTCCGAGATCACGCAGGCCGACGAGCTGTTCCTCGGCCACTTCCCGTACGCGGCGCGCATCCACCGCCTCGAAAAGGTGCCGAGCGCCGAGGAGGTGCTGGGCCACTTCCGGGAGCGCATGGAGGGCCTGAGCGAAGAGCAGACCGTGACCGAGGCCAAGCGCTGCATGAGCTGCGGCCTGTGCTTCGAGTGCGACAACTGCGTGATCTACTGCCCGCAGGTCGCGGTCAAGCGCACGCCCAAGGCCGAGTCGACCATGGGCCGTTACGTCTACACCGACTACGACCTGTGCATCGGCTGCCACATCTGCGCCGACGTCTGCCCGACGGGCTATATCAAGATGGGCATGGGTGATCATTAAACCCGAGTGGCAAGTTGCAAGTTGAACCAACCTGGGGCCGGAACCTTGTCAGCGAAATCGACAGTGCGTAGTGGGACATGGGTGGGGCTGCTGGCCGCGGGGATGCTCGCGGTCGCGGGCCCGGCCGGGGCGAGTGACAAGGACGCGTCCGCAAAGGCCGGGCGCGTTCCGACGCCGGTCATCAAGGTCCACAAGGGCGATAAGTGCGTGGAGCCGACCGAGGTGATGCGCCGCGATCACATGAACATGATCCTGCATCAGCGCGACGAGACCATGCATCGCGGCATCCGCAGCTCCAAGCATAGCCTCAAGGAGTGCATCAACTGCCACGCCGACCCCGTGACCAACAGCGTGCTGGGCCCCGAGGGATTCTGCGAGGCCTGCCACACCTATGCGGCCGTCAGCATGGACTGCTTCAGCTGCCACACGCCGACCGCCGAGAGCAAGGCCGCGGCGCTGGGTGACGGCGATCGCCTGTTGAACATGATCCAGAACGGCCGCCGCGCGCCGGAGGTGCGTCCATGAGCATGAACCGTCGCGACTTCCTGGCCGCCGGCGGCGCCGCCGTCGCCGGCACCGCCCTGCTCCCGGGCCTCAAACTCATCGAGCTCGCCCAGGCGCGCTCGCCCGACGAGGCGGTGACTTCGCTGCACCGCTGGGGCCTGCTGATCGACGCCAGCCAATGCGCCACCGGCTGCGACGCCTGCGTCACCGCCTGCCACGAGGAGAACGGCGTCACCGACGAGGGCAATCCGGCGACCGACGCGCAGTGGATCCGCAAGGTCACGCTCAAGGACAAGCAGACCGGCTTCGTCCAGACGCTGCCGATGATGTGCCTGCATTGCGAGCACCCGCCGTGCGTGGACGTCTGCCCGACCGGCGCCTCGTTCAAGCGCGCCGACGGCATCGTGCTGGTCGACAAGCACATCTGCATCGGCTGCCGCTATTGCATGATGGCCTGCCCGTACAAGGCGCGGTCCTTCATCCACGAGAACATCACCGATCAGAAGCACAACGCGCCGCGCGGCAAGGGCACGGTCGAGAGTTGCACGCTGTGCGTGCACAAGGTCGACCGCGGCGACGGCACCACCGCCTGCGCGGAGGCCTGCACGAAAGAAGGCCACCAGGCCATCCTGTTCGGCGACCTCAAGGACCCGAACAGCGAGATCTCCATGCGCCTGGCTGCCCAGCCGTCCAAGCAGATCCGCGCCGACCTGGGCCTCAACACCGGCGTGCGGTATCAGAACATCTAGTCAGCCTTGAGCGAGAGCGGACCGGGACGTGAAAAACATACACTATAGTGAATTGGCAGGGCGCAGCATCGGCTATTGGTTGCTGCTGGCATTCCTGGGCGTCCTGGTCGCCGCCGGTCTCGGCGCGTCCTGGTACATGGAGCACAACGGCCACATCGTCACCGGCATGAACAACCAGATCGTCTGGGGCACACCGCACGTGTTCGCGGTGTTCCTGATCGTCGCCGCCTCCGGCGCGCTCAACGTCGCCTCCATCGCCTCGGTGTTCGGCCGCGCCCTGTACAAGCCGTTGTCGCGCCTGTCCGGCCTGCTCGCCATCGCCCTGCTCGCCGGCGGCCTCGCCGTCCTGGTGCTCGATCTCGGGCGACCGGACCGGCTGATCGTGGCCATGACCTATTACAACTTCAAATCGATCTTCGCCTGGAACATCATCCTCTACACCGGTTTCTTCGCGATCGTCGCCGTGTACCTGTGGATGATGTTCGAGCGGCGCATGAACGCCTATTCGAAGCCGGCCGGCATGGTCGCCTTCATCTGGCGCCTGACCCTGACCACCGGTACCGGCTCGATCTTCGGCTTCCTGGTAGCGCGCGAGGCCTACGACTCCGCGGTGCTGGCGCCGATGTTCATCATCATGTCGTTCTCCTTCGGGCTGGCGATCTTCCTCCTGGTGCTGATGGCGGCCTACGGCTGGAGCGGCCGACCGCTCGGCGACGCGGTGCTGCGGCGCCTCAAGAACCTGCTCGGCGTGTTCGTCGCCGCCGTGCTGTACTTCGTGGTCGTCTACCATCTGACCAATCTGTACATGACCGGCCGCCACGACGTCGAGCGCTTCATCCTGCTCGAGGGCGGCGTCTACACCCAGATGTTCTGGATCGACCAGATCCTGCTCGGCAGCGTCGTGCCGCTGTTCCTGCTGTTCCATCCGAAGCTCGGCAAGTCCCGCTGGATGATCGCCATCGCCTCGATCCTCGTGATCTTCGGCGGGCTGGCGCAGATGTACGTGCTGATCATCGGCGGCCAGGCCTATCCGCAGCTCATGTTCCCGGGCATGGAGGTGTCGAGCCTGTTCGGCGACGGGCAGGTCGCGAAATACGTGCCCAGCCCGCCGGAGGTGCTGCTCGGTATCGGCGGCTTCGGCATCGCGCTCGCCATGGTCGTGGCCGCGATCAAGGTCCTGCCGTTCCTGCCGACCAGCCTGGCCGATCAGGACGTGGATCCACATCAGGCGGCCAAGACCGACGCCCCGGCCAAAGCGGCGGCGACGGCCTGACGAGCCGCAGGAAAATTCAACACAGCGACGCAGAAAAAGCATTCACGACTGTAGGCGGGGCTTCCAGCCCCGCTCGCCGGCGCCGGACAGGCCGATCGCGCTCGCGGAATGGTGAAGCCGTACCGGCGGGGCTGGAAGCCCCGCCTACAATGTGATTATTTCTGTGAGTCCCTGCGGTAAGCCATATTCTTTTCTCATAGTGGGGTGATGGCTTGAATCGATTGCTCATCTCCGCCGCGCACAAATCCTCCGGCAAGACCACCGTCACCCTCGGTCTGTGCGCCGCGCTGCGCGCGCGCGGCACGGTGGTGCAGCCGTTCAAGAAGGGCCCGGACTATATCGACCCGATGTGGCTGACGCTGGCCGCCGGCCGGTCCTGCCACAACCTGGATTTTTACCTGCAGGGCCACGACGAGATATTGCGCGGCTTCGCGCGTCACGCGCACGGCGCGGGGATAAGCCTAATCGAAGGCAACAAGGGTTTGTATGACGGCCTCGACCTGGACGGCAGCAACAGCAACGCCGCCCTCGCCCGCCTGCTGCACGCGCCGGTGATCCTGGTCATCGACGCGCGCGGCATGACCCGCGGCATCGCGCCGCTGATCCTCGGCTACCAGGCCTTCGATCCCGCCATCCGGATCGCCGGCGTGATCCTCAACCAGCTCGGCGGCTCGCGCCACGAGCGCAAGCTGCGGGCGGTCATCGAGCACTACACCGACGTGCCGGTGCTCGGCGCCGTGCACCATGACGAGCGCCTGGCCATCGTCGAACGCCACCTGGGCCTGATGCCCAGCAACGAGGCCAGTCGCGCCAACGCCAAGATCGACGCCATCGCCGGACTGATCGCGGGGCAGGTGGACCTGGACCGTGTGCTGGCGATCGCCGCGGCGGCCGGCGAGCTCGCCGGCACGGGAGCGGCGAAGGAGGATGCCCTCACCCCGAAGGATGCCCTCACCCCTTTCCCTCTCCCGAAGGGAGAGGGGGCGAAGGAAGCCCTCACCCCATCCCCTCTCCCGAGGGGAGAGGGGGGTTTAGTAAAAATTGGGATCGCGCGCGACGCGGCGTTTGCGTTTTATTATCCCGACGACCTCGAGGCGCTGCGCGCCCACGGCGCCGAGCTGGTGGCGTTCGACACGCTGCGCGACGCGCATCTGCCGCCGGTGGACGGACTGTTCATCGGCGGCGGCTTTCCCGAGGTGCACATCGAGGCGCTCGCCGCCAACGCCGGCCTGCGCGGCGAGATCCGCACGGCCATCGAGGCCGGCATGCCGGTCTACGCCGAGTGCGGCGGGCTGATGTATCTGTCGCGCAGCCTGCGCTGGGGCGAGCGGCACGGCGAAATGGTCGGCGCGATTCCCGCCGACACCGTCATGCACGACCGGCCGCAGGGCCGCGGCTACGTCCGGTTGCGCGAGACCGGCGCCGGCCCCTGGCCGGGTAACGCGCCCGACGAGATCCGCGCCCACGAATTCCACTATTCCAGCCTCGAGAATCTCGATCCCGGGCTGAGCTACGCCTACGAGGTGCTGCGCGGCAGCGGCATCGACGGCCGGCGCGACGGCATCGTCTACAAGAACGTGCTCGCCTGCTACGCGCATCTGCGCGATCTCGAGCGCCACCCGTGGACCGCCCGGTTCGTGGATTTCGTCCGCCGCTGCCGATCGCGCGGACACCCGCAACGCGCAGCGCTGTGACGGCGGCGCGCGCCCGATAAGGAGACCGCAGCATGATCAAGATCACCCCGCAGGCCGCCGAGCAGATTCGCGCACAGGCGAGCCGCCAGCCGGACGGCGCGGACGTTTTCCTGCGCATCGCCGCCACGCTCGACGGGGACGGCGTCATCCAGTACGGCATGGGCTGGGACCAGGACGGCGGCAAAGACATCAAATTCGCTTCCGAGGGCGTCAACGTGGTGGTCGCGCCGGCCTGCGAGGCGCTGCTGATCGGCGCCACGCTGGACTACGTCGAGATCAACCCCGGCGAGTTCCAGTTCATCTTCGTCAATCCCAACGATAAGCAGCACCGTCCGGCGGGGTCCGGCGGCGCCTGAGCCGGCCAATGGATTTCGACCTCGTCGTCATCGGCAGCGGCCCGGGCGGCTACAAGTCCGCGCTCACCGCCGCGCAGCTCGGCGCGCGCGTGGCGCTCGTCGAGAAAGGCCTGCCGGGCGGCTGCTGCCTGAACCAGGGCTGCGTCCCGAAAAAGACGCTGCTGCACCTGGCGAGCCTGATCGAGGACGTCAACCAACTGCAGGATCGCGGCCTGCACGGCCGTGTGCAGGGCGATTTCGCCGCCGCCCACGCCCACAAGGACGAGGTCGTCAGCGGCATGCGCGAGAACTTTCCCGTGCTGCTGAAACGTTTCGGCATCCAGGTGTTCGCCGGCAGCGCGCGCTTCGTCGATCGTCGCACCCTGACCGTCACGCCCGACGGCGGCGGCGCGGCGCAGACGCTCACGGCGGAACGCGCCATCATCGCGACCGGCGCGACCCCGCGGGCGCACCCGCAATGCCCGGCGGACGGCAGGCGCATCATCCATTCCTCGCACTTCATGCTCGATCTGCGCGAGCCTCCCGAGTCGGTGCTGTGCGTCGGCGGCGGCCCGATCGGCGTCGAGCTCGGCTTCCTGCTGCATCAGTTCGGCGCGCGGGTCACCGTTGTCGAGCAGTCCGACCGCCTGCTCGACAAGCCCAACATCCCCGAGCGCGCGAGCGGCGCGCTCGAGCGCAAGTTCGCCCGCCTGGGCATCACGGTCCGCAAGGGGATCACGGTCGCGTCGCGCGAGATCGGCGATGCCGGCGTCGACGTGACGTTCACCGACGGCAGCCGCGAACGCTACGCCCTGGTGCTGGTCGCCATCGGTCGCCGGCCGGTCAGCGAGGACCTGGGCCTGGCCGAGATCGGCGTCAAGGTCAACGCCGACGGTTTCGTCGAGACCAACGAGTTCCTCGAGACCAGCGTGCCCGGGATATACGCGGTCGGCGACGTGAAACCGGGGCCGATGACCGCGAACGCCGCGTTGCACGACGCCAAGATCGCCGCCGCCAACGCCGTCAAGGGCAACCAGCTGCCGTGCAATTATTATCGCGTGCCGATCGTGATCGATTCGGCGCTCGAGATCGCGGTGGTCGGTCTGTCCGAGGAGCAGGCCGAATCCGCCGGTTTCGAGGTCGACGTGGCGCGCGTCAATCTCGGCGCGTCCGCCAAGGCGCGCGCCCGTCACGACGTCGAGGGCTTTATCGAGGCGGTGCACGACGAGGAGACCGGCCAGCTGCTCGGCGGCTGCGTGGTCGGCACCGAGGCCGGCGAGCAGATTCACATGCTTGCCGCCGCCTGCCAATCGGATCGTGGCTTGTGGTTCTTCATGGACATGAACTACAGCCATCCTTCCTGGACCGAGGAACTGGAGAACGCCATCGGTCCGCTCACCTCCGCGCTCACCCAGTCCGGCCGCGAACTGTTCCTGCCGGGCATCTACGCCCTCAAAAAGTAACCCGACGCAACACGCGGTCTTTGCCCGACGCCCCCGCGCGCCCCGCCGGTGGCCCCTGTCGTGAATTTGGTTGATAATCTGCATGTTGCGCCGCGATGTCGCGGGCCGGGCCCATGCCGGGCCGCGCCCGGCGCCGCTAACTCACTGAACCATTGGATAAACTCTTGCATCGTGGCCACGCCTGACAACGATACCGCCAGCCGCCGCACGCGCCTCGCGCGCTGGCTGATCCCGCCCGCCCGCGGCTGGCGCAGCAAGGCCGCGCGCCTGACCTGGGGGCCGCTGGCCTGGCCGCTCCTGACCCTGGGCACGGTGCTGGCGCTGATCGGTCTGTGCGGATTCCTGGCCCTGCTCTATCCGCGCCACGCCGAGGCCCTGTTCCTCGCGCAGTGCCTGCTGCTGCTCGGCGGCGCCGCCACCGTCGCGTGGATCGTGCTGCGCGTGCGTCGCCACCTGCTCGAACCGCTCGCCCACCTGCGCAACTGGGCGCTGCGCATGCGCGGCGGCAATCTGTCGGCGCGCATTCCCATGCCCGACCACGGTGAGTTCGCCGAGCTGGCCCAGGACATGAACCGGCTCGGCGAGGAGCTCAAGACCCTCAATCTGGAAATGGACGCCAAGGTGCGCGCCCAGACCGAGCGCCTGGCGCGCAAGACCCGCTCGCTGCAGATCCTCTACGACATCGCCACCAGCCTGAACAAGCCGCACGACCTCGACGAGCTGCTCGACCGCTTCCTCGACACGTTCATGGAGATGGTGGGCGCGCGCGCCGCCGCCGTGTGCGTGCTGACCGATACCGGCCAGGCGCGCCTGGTCGCGAGCCGCGGCCTCGACGCCGGCGTCACCGAGCGCGAGCTCATGAACGACGTGCTCGCCTGCCACTCGGCCTGGAACGCGTCGCAGGCCGGCATCCGTATCCTGCAGGGCAGCCGCGAGCATGCCCGGCTGCTCGGCGCCCAGCCCGACCGACCGCCGTTCGTCGAGTACGTGGCCGTACCGGTGCAGTATCAGGACGAGCTGCTCGGCATGTACAGCCTGTTCCTCGACCGGCCGCTGACCGACATCGACGCCGACATGCGCGACCTGCTGAACAGCGTCAGCAAACAACTGGGCCTGGCCATCGTCAAGGCGCGCCTCGACAACGATGCGCGCCGCCTCGCGATCATCGAGGAACGCAACATCATCGGCAACGAGCTGCACGATTCGCTCGCACAGTCGCTGGTCAGCATGCGCCTGCACGTCAAGATGCTCGGCGAGATGCTGTATCGGCGCGACGTGCAGAGCGCCCAATACGAGGTCCGGCGGCTCAACGCCGCCCTGACCGAGGCCCATTCCAGCCTGCGCGAGCTGCTCGCCAACTTCCGCTTTCGCATGGACGAGCGCGGCCTGCTGCCGGCCATCGAGGACATGGTCGTGCGCTTTCGCGAGGACACCGGCATCGCCACCTTCTTTCAGAACGAGTGCAGCGAGCTCATGCTGTCCCCGGCGCAGGAGATCCAGGTCTTCCGCATCATCCAGGAGGCGCTCGCCAACATCCGCAAGCACAGCCAGGCGCACACCGCGCGCGTGCTGCTGCGCAGCCACGACGGCGCCAGCTACTTCCTGCTCGTCGAGGACGACGGCCTGGGCATCACGCCGACCAAGCCCTCGCAGCGCGGCGAGCAGATCGGGCTCGATATCATGCGCGACCGCGCTGCGCACCTGCCCGGCGCGCTGACCATCGAGAGCGAGCCCGGCGAAGGCACGCGCATCCAGGTCAGCTTCGGCGGCGGCGCCTCCCGGCAGACGGCCATCCAGGCCGCCGGAGGCGCCTGATGCGCGTGCTGCTGATCGACGATCACGCCCTGGTGCGCAAGGGGCTCGAGCAGCTGCTCGAGAGCCGCGGCGTGGAGGTCGTCGCCTCGGTGGGGACCGGCCATGACGGTATCGAGCGCGCCCAGGCGCTCAAGCCCGACATCGTGCTGCTCGACGTGAAGATGCCGGGCATGGGGGGTCTCGATACCCTGGTGGCGCTGCGCGCGGCCGGCTGCGAGGCGCCGGTGCTGATGCTCACCATGAGCCGCGACGAGGCCGATCTGCAGGCCGCGCTGCGCGGCGGCGCCCAGGGTTATCTGCTGAAGGACATGGAGCCGGAGGACCTGGTGCCGGCCCTGGCCGACGCCATCAAGGGCGACAATGTCGTCGCCAAGGAGCTGATCGGCTCGCTCACGCGCATCGTCCAGGGGCAGCCGAAGTCGCCGATGTCGTCGGCGACGCCGCTCTCCGAGCTCACCCCGCGCGAGCAGGAGATCCTGCACCTGTTGGCCGAGGGCCTGAGCAACAAGGGCATCGCGCGCGCGCTCGACATCACCGACGGCACCGTCAAGCTGCACGTGAAGTCGATCCTGCGCAAACTCGGCGTGCACTCGCGCGTCGAGGCGGCGGTCATGGCGGTCGAGCACAAGCTCGGGGTCAAGCCAGACACGCCCAATGAGGCGGCGGGTTAACCGGATAGGGACAAAAACCCCAACGCAGAGACGGCCGCTCTCGCGCGTCCCTGCGCTTCGCGGCACTTGAACATCCGTGTTCGTCGCAAAGACGCAGAGAAAACCCATGTAGGGTGGGGCCCTGCCCCACCATCCCCCTGATTGGACCTGCAAGGCGGTGTGGTGGGGCGAGGCCCCACCCTACATTTTCTGTTAACGACCGCGGCTAGGAGCGGTCGCCCTCCGGTTCGAACCAGCTCAGGCTGTCGTGCAGCCTCACCACCTCGCCGACGATGATGAGCGTCGGCGCGCGCACGTGTTCGCGCTCCACCGTTTCCGGCAGACGGCTCAGGTCGCTGATCAGCACCCGCTGCTGCGGCGTGGTGCCCTGCTGGATCAGCGCCACCGGGGTGGTCGCCGGCATGCCGTGCGCGATCAGCTCGCGGCAGATGTCGGGCACGCCGTGCAGACCCATGTAGAACACCACCGTCTGGTTCGGGTGCGCGAGCGCCTTCCAGTTGAGATCGACCGTGCCGTCCTGGCGGTGGCCGGTGACGAACACCACCGATTGCGAGTAGTCGCGGTGCGTCAAGGGAATGCCGGCGTAGGACGCGCAGCCGGCGGCGGCCGTGATGCCGGGCACGACCTGGAAGGGAATGCCCTCGGCGGCGAGCGTGGCAATCTCCTCGCCGCCGCGCCCGAAAATGAAGGGATCGCCGCCCTTCAGGCGCACCACGCGCTTGCCCTCGCGCGCCAGGCGCACCAGCAGGTGATTGATGTCCTCCTGAGGGATCGCGTGATTGTCACGCTCCTTGCCGGCATAGATCTTTTCGGCGTCGCGCCGCACCAGGTCGAGCACCGCCGGCGACACCAGCCGGTCGTAGACCACCACGTCGGCCTGCTGCATGAGACGCAGCGCGCGGAAGGTCAGCAGATCCGGATCGCCCGGACCGCCGCCGACCAGATAAACCTCGCCGCGCGCGATGCCTTCGGATTCGCTCACGATCGCCTTTTCCAGAGCCGCGCGCGCCTGGCCGTCGCGGCCGGTATAGACCAGCTCGGCAACCTGCCCCTGCAACACCTTCTCCCAGAACACGCGCCGATCCGCCGGACGCTTGAAGCGCTGTTTGACTTGGTCGCGGAAGCTGCCGACCAGCTCGGCGAGCCGTCCGTAAGCCGCCGGGATGAGCGTCTCGAGTCGCGCGCGCATCAGCCGCGCCAGCACCGGCGACGCGCCGCCGCTCGAAATTGCGATCACCAGCGGTGAGCGATCGATGATCGACGGCATGACGAAGGTGCACAGCGCCGGCGTGTCGACGACGTTGACCGGAATGTTGCGCTCGCCGGCCGCCGCGGCCACGGCCTGGTTGACCGCCTTGTCGTCGGTGGCCGCGACCACCACCACCGCCCCGTCGAGCTGCGCCGGTTCGAAGCGCGCGGCGCAATGAACGACCTCGCCCGCCGCCGCCCACTGCGCCAGGGTCGCGCACAACTCCGGCGCCACGACCGTGACCTGGCCGCCGGCGCGCCGCAACAGCTCGGTCTTGCGCACCGCGACCTCGCCGCCGCCGACCACCACGCAGGTCCGGTCGCGGATGTTGAGGAAGATCGGCAGGAAATTCATGGCGGACTCTGGGCGACGCGGGGCGTGGAAGATAAATTATTTTTATTCATTAAAACATGCAGTTACATGTTAAACCTAAGGTTAACTCAAGGCGGCCGACAGCGCGGCGGCGCGCCCCGCACGACCGTGCCATTGTAATGGATTCCACCCGCCAGGGGCAGTGATTCCGCAAAGGACAACAGGACCGGCGATGCCCCCCGGCATCGCCGTAGCGCGCCTGGAGGACCTCAGTCCGACAAGGCGCGCAGGAACGCAACCAGCGCGTCCTCCTCCGTGGAGGTCAATCGCAGATTGCCGAGCTCGGTGGTGTTGACGTTGGCCGCGACCTCCGGTGCCGGCCAGCATCCCTGCGCCAGCGCCATGGCCTCGGTCGTGAACGCGTCCGGACAGCGCGGCTTCACGTCGCGGGTGTTGTAGAAATGCACGATGCTCTCGAGGCTCTTGAAGTAGCCGTTGTGCGCAAAGGCCTTGACGAAGCCGGGATACGGCCGCTTGTCGACATTGCGCAGCGTCGGGACCTTCTGCTTGCCGTAGTTGGCCGGTGCGTAGCGCTCGTAGTCGATGCGTGAGGCGAGGAAATCTCCCAGGCCGAGATCGATCCAGTTGACCCCCAGGGGATTGAACTCGGTCTGGGTGTAAAACGGATTCTCCGGATTGCGCGGCACGCCCAGGTTGTCGTAGGTAAAGTCCGTGAACAGCGGCGGCTCGCCCTTCGGCCCGGGTCGGCTGGCGTGGCAGCGCGCGCACTTGGCCTTGCCGTCGAACAGCCGCAGTCCGTGCAACTCCTGCGGCGTCAAGGGTTCCGTGCCGGCCAGGTAGCGGTCGTATTTCGACGTGAAGCGGTTGACCTCGCTCGAACCCTCATAGGCCGCGATCGCCAGCGCGACGCGGTCATAGGTGCCGTTGGTGTCGTTCAGGCAGTCGAGCGATCCGGCGCCGAAGGCCATGTCGAACAGGCTGCTGTAGGAATAGCCGGTCAGCTCCAGGGCGAAGCCGGAGACGCTCACCTTGTCGCAGACCACTTGCGGGCTGTCGTTGTTCTGCTCGAGCGGATTGAGAAACGGTCCCTGTGCCTGGTCGGCCGCCGGATTGCCGAGCTTCTCGCCGGTCGCGCGCCCGTCCCAGAAATTGCCGCCGATGAACAGGCCGCCGCCCTGACGGGAGAAATGCAGTATCGGGCTGGGGGTGGCGTAGGCCGAACTCGGCGGCTTGCGGTTGCCGAAGCGGCCGATGACCGCGCCCTCGTAGACCGCGCCGTGCGCGTTGATGGCCGAATCCGGCCCGGTCCAGCCGACCTCGGAAGTGTGGCACACGGCGCAGGACTGGCCGCTGGGGGTGGACAACGTGGTGTCGAAGAACAGCGCCTTGCCGAGCAACTCCTTGGCGTCGAGCTCGGCCTGCGCTGCGGCGCTCGCGAGCAGCAGCGCTAGCGTACAACCGGTGACTTGTAGCCAGTGCGATCGGGTAGTCATTGACGTTCTCCTTGCGTTGATTTCCTTGGGATAATGCCCTTCATGCGCACCCACGCCCGGAAACGACACTGGGCGCCCGCGCGACCCGGTCGGCATGCCGGACCGAAACGCGCTGCGACGCTCGACGGGAATGGCTTGATGCAGGGTCCGCGACGAACGACGCGGACCGGGACGGAGCATCCCCTCTCCTCAGGTCGTTCCCTCCTGCTGATTATTCCGGCATGTCATTGCCGGTGTGTGACGGTATAACGCGCAACGGGCGAGGCGCGCATTGACGTGGATCATAAATCGCCCGCACTCCGCGACACGGTGCCACAGTCGGGTCGGCTCCACGGCGCCCGCATCACGGGGAGGTATTTGGGTGACGGGGATACGCAGCGACCGACGGCCGGCGGTCCGTCGCCGCAGCGCGGGAAAGATGGCGGAGAGGGAGGCCGCTCTCGCGCATCCTGCGCTTCGCGGCACTCGTACATCCGTGTACTTCGGGATTACGTCGGGCATCCTGCCCTCCGCCCTTCGGGCCGCCGCTACGCGGCGTTCGGAATTCGCTCCCGACGAATTCCTGTCTCACCCTTCGGGTTCTCATGCCTGAAAGATGAGCCATTTTCCGCTGCGCGAAAATGGCGGAGAGGGAGGGATTCGAACCCCCGGACCCTTGCGGGTCAACGGTTTTCAAGACCGCCGCCTTAAACCGCTCGGCCACCTCTCCGTGGTCGATCTGCCGTCGTATATCCGATCCGGTCGCGATCATGCCGGATTTTAAAGGATTTTCAGCGTCGGCCAGGATACCCGATTGCACCGTCCCGGGCCAGAAAAGGGCCGAACATTGACGCCACCCCACGGTCTTACGTACAGTATGCCCCGGCTTAAACGAGCCTTAAAAACCCCAAGGAGAACCCATGACCATGAACCCGAACCCGCAAACCGTCGCACGCCCCCGCGAGTCGGTCCTGGCCACCAACAGTATTCTGCGCAACACCTACCTGCTGCTGTCGATGACGCTGCTGTTCAGCGCCGCCACCGCCGGCGTCGCGATGGCGATCCAGGTCCCGCCGCTCAACATCTGGCTGGTGCTGGTCGGCTACTTCGGCCTGCTGTTCCTGACCAATTTCCTGCGCAACAGCGCCTGGGGGGTGGTGTCGGTGTTCGCGCTGACCGGCTTCATGGGCTTCACCCTCGGGCCGATCATCAATCTCTATCTCACCAGCGTCGCGAACGGCGCCCAGCTGGTCGCCTACGCGCTCGGCGCGACCGGCGTGACCTTCCTCGGGCTGTCGGCCTACGCGGTCAGCACGCGGCGCGATTTCAGCTTCCTGCGCGGCTTCCTGTTCGCGGGCATCCTGATCGCCTTCGTGGCGGCGCTGGTCGCGATCTTCTTCTCGATGCCGGGCCTGGCGCTGGCCGTGTCCACCATGTTCGTGGTGCTGATGTGCGGCCTGATCCTGTGGCAGACCGGCGAGATCGTCAACGGCGGCGAGACCAATTACATCATGGCGACCGTCACCCTGTACGTCTCGATCTACAACCTCTTCACCAGCCTGTTGCATCTTTTCGGCGCCTTCGGCGACGATTGACAACGGTAGGCGGGGCTTCCAGCCCCGCAACGGCGCATCGGCAAGGTCACGGACGGCGGGGCAGGATGCCCCGCCTAGGTTTTTTGCACCGCCCGCCGCCGCCACGCCCCCAGCACGGCCAGCCCGGCCGCCAGCAGCCCGGCGCTCGCCGGCAACGGGATCGGCGCAATGCTCACCTGCACGTTGTCCAGCCCCCAGCTCTCGTCGGCCAGCGATTGCAGGCCGAATGCGGCGAAGTCCAGGCGCAAATCGTCGACGGCATGCGCGAAGGTGAATTCCAGACTGTACACCGAATCCATCGCTTCGTTGGTGTTGCGAATCGGATCGTTGAAGAAATATCCGAGCGAATAACATTCGCTGGCGCCGGTCATGGGCGCGTACACGCCGGGCGTGGCGCTCGGCGCATAGGGCGTACAGCCGCTGGCGAACGGGCTCGGCGCGTAGGCCTGGCCGGCCGGATTGCCGTTGCTGAAGGTGGTATCGAGCAGCACCGGGCCGTCGAACACGCTGAGCTGCCAGCGGTCCGGGCCGAGCGGCTGGTTGTTGATCGACGTGGTGTCGTTGCCGTCCCAGGAGTTGATGACGTAGAGATCGAAGGCCACGGTCACGAAACCGTGCTCCGGCAACGCACCGAGCGACAGGCTCACCGTGTCGTTGCCGAACTCGCCGAGGAACAGGCGCGTGCCGGCATAGTCCGGATTCGGCGCCGAGGCGACGCCGGTATGCGACCACTCCGACCCGACCGCTCCCTGAAAATCGTTGAAATACACCGTCGCCGCCTGCGCCGGCAGACCCCACGCCAGCGCCAGCGCGATCGGCAGCGGCCGCAGCCGCTTGAAACGCGTTAATGTCATGACCCTCTCCTCCGTTTACGAATTGTCGTTGTCGGCCGCTCTCGCGCGTCCGTGCGCTTCGCGGCACTCGTGGATCCGTCCACATCGGCCGCTCTCGCGCGTCCGTGCGCTTCGCGGCACTCGTGGATCCGTCCACATCGCGGCCGGTGCCGGACGGGATCAGGACTCGCCGCCGAAGCGACGCGCGATCTCGATCCCGCCATAGGCCCCGGACGCGAGCCCGTGGGTCTTGCTCACTCCCAGTTTGACGCTCAATGCGAATCCGCCACCCGCCCGCAGACTCTCCACCACCAGCCCGGCCTTCACCTGCCGATAGTCCGTATCGCCCTGCCAGACCAACTCCGAGCCCGCCGCCAACCCGCCACCCGCGACCGCGCGCAGAACGCGCAGCCGAGTCCAGTAGCTGTCCGGGTCGATCGTGGCGCTGGCGATCGCGCCGAGCTGCCAGCCGCCGTCGAAATGCCGGCCGGCCTCGGCGATCACCAGGCCCGCGGTCTGGCTGCCGCGCGCCGCCGCGTCCGGCTTGTCGGGCCTGAGCGTGGTATTGCGATGCACGGCACCGGCGTAGGCCGCCCACTGCCAGCCGGCCGCCCTGCCCTGATAGCCCAGCGCCGCCGACAGGCCGGGGGCGCCCGCCCGGATGCGCTCACCCCCGGATTCGAAATCGTATCCCAGCCGGTCCACCCAGTAACGCTGCGCCCATCCCCGCCCCAGCGCGTCGACCGATCGCAGCGGAACGATCGCGCCGGCATAGGCGTAATAGGCATTGTCGCTCCCGCCCTCGGCGCCGGCCAGCCCCAACCAGGCACGTGCCTGGGCCGCGGGCACATGGCCGAGTCCCGCGGCGACGGCCAGGGCGGCGGCCGCCAGCACGGCCGGGGTCGAGCCGGCCAGACCGGCGCGCCGACCCGCCTCCGGCACCGCCTGCCGCTCGACCTCGGCACGCGCCAGGTAGACCGGCGACGGCAGGGCGTCGAGCTTGTCGAGCGCGACCACCCGGGCCTCGATGCGGTCCGCGCCGTCCTGGCCGAAGACGCCGATCCGCAACACGCTATCGACCGGGATCTCGTCGAACACCACCAGCCGCGCCGGCCGGCGCCGCCAGTCTCCGCGTGACAGCACCCCCAGGCGTCCGCGACCGTCCTTCGCCGGCGGCCCGGCGCGATAGACCACCGGCAGCCACTCGCGCGGCGAGATCCGCAGGCGGCGCTGGCGGTCGCCCGACAGCCAGCCGATGACGCGGCTGACAGGCGTGCGGATCTCCTCGTGCAGATCGAGGATCCGCCATTGCAGGTCCGACCCGTACAGGAAGGTCTCGAGCAGCGCCGTGTCGCGTTCCGAGCCCGGTTCGAACACCAGCCCATAGTGCAGTTTGGTGCGCGCCGGCCGCGCCGCGTCGCCCGGCGCCGTCACCGCCGGCACGATGGCCGGCAGCCGATGAAGGATCCGCGCCTCGAACGGCATGTCGCCGGCCGGCAGGAACAGCCGGCCCTGCACACGCTCGCCGGCGAGCGGCGATTCGGTGATCAGCTTGCAGCCGCGGATGGAGATGTCATCGGCGAGCGCGAACACGATTTCACCCTCGGGCGAGCGGATCTCGACCGGCAGCGGGATCGGGAAGCGATAGTCGCGGCGGCGGTGGCGACGGCGCAGGGTGAAGCGCACCACCGCGCCGGCCAGGCCGAGGTTGATGCCGGCCCAGATGACATTGGCGACATAGGCCGCGGTCTCGAGATGCTGCGTGGTCCGCCACAGCACCGTGCCGATGCCAATGGCGGCGACGCTGCCGGCCAGCACGGCGAGCTGCGGCACGATGTGGCGGCGCTCGCGGCCGCCGTCGCCCTGCTTGGGCGTGACCGAGAAGCGCAGGCGGCGCGTGAAGCCCTCGACGGTGGCGCGCAGGAACACCGCGAAGCGCGCCATGTTGTACTGCTCGGTCAGCAGCGTGCGGCCGTAACCGCGCCCGGCCTCCTCGTAGGCCCAGAAGCACAGCAGGTAGAAAGGAATGAAATGCGCGAGGAACTCGGCGCCCGGCACATGGATAGGCATGACCCCGGTGGTCAGCACGACGATCGGCGCGAGGTAGAAGATCGCTTTCGGCCAGCCGTCGAAATAGGCCAGCACCGAGGCGAGATAATTCAAGCGCTGCGCGGCCGTGAGGCCGCGCGCGAACACGATGCCCTCTTTTCGCCACACCTGCACCGCGCCCTGCCCCCAGCGTCGCCGCTGCGATAGGTAGGCGTTGACCGAGCCCGGCGCCAGCCCGTAGGCGAGGCTTTCGTTCAGATAGACCGATTTCCAGCCGCGCTTGTGCAGGCGGAGCGAAGTGTGCAGGTCCTCGGTGACGCTGCCGGTGGCGAAGCCGCCGATCTCGCGCAGCGCGCGGGTCCGCAGCACGGCGCAACTGCCGCAGAAGAACGCCGCGTTCCAGCGGTCCTTGCCGCGCTGGATCACGCGGAAGAACAGCGACTGCTCGGTCCAGATATAGCTCAGCGTGCGGTGGCGACGGTGCTGGTAGGAATCGAGATTGTAGTAGTCCTGCGGCGTCTGGACGAAGGCGACGCGTTCGTCGCGGAAGAAGCCGAGCGTGCGCGTGAGAAAGTTGCGGCTCGGCACGTGATCGGCGTCGAACACCGCGATGAAGTCGGCGTTGCTGTGCTCGAGGGCGTTGTTGAGGTTGCCGGCCTTGGCGTCGCGGTTGTCGGCGCGCGCCAGATAACGGCAACCGAGCTCCGCGGCCAGCGCCGCCATCGCCGGGTTGTTGCCGTCGTCCAGCAGCCAGGTCGCATGCGGATAATCGATGTTGACGGCGGCGAATAGCGTGTGGCGCAGCAGCTCGACGCCCTCGTTGTAAGTCGTGACGAACACGTCGACCTTGAGACCCTCCGGCGCCGGCGGCGGCGCCGGCGCGGTCAGGCGCGCGACCATGAACACGTGCAACAGCGCGGTGAAATAGCCGAACAGCTCGGCGCCCCAGATCGCCCAGGAAAAGATCAACGCTTCCGGATTGAAGGTGCCGAGGCGCCAGTACAAATAATACGGCGCGTACCCGAGGTAGGCGGCGACGACCGCCGTGCGCAGGGTCACGATCAGCTGCTGCTTGGCAAACGGCATGAACCCCAGTCCGCGGCTAACTTGTTATCGTATACGGCGCCCGACCGCTCCTCTCCTCGTCCCGCCCGCCCGACCGCGGACGGCGGCGCACGCCCCCGTCACCGCGCGCCGGTTCGGCGCGCACCCTGCTCCTTGGAAGTTCGGCAATGCAGCGGCGCTGCGGGACTGAGTCCGCCGTCCTTATGAATTTCTGTTCCAGCTTCGCGGCGCCCGAGCGCTATTTACGGGCATTTGCCCGCGGTTGACAACCCCCACAAAAGCCGCGGTTCTTTTATTCGTTATTACAATATGTTAAACAAACTTTCTAAGGTCGAATCACGTCCAGGCCGCCGAGGTAGAACTGCAAGGCCGCGGGCACGCGGATGCTGCCGTCGGCCTCCTGATAATTCTCCATGACCGCGACCAGCGTCCGTCCCACGGCCAATGCCGATCCGTTCAAGGTGTGGAGCAGCTCGGGCTTGCCGGTTGCCGGGTTGCGCCAGCGCGCCTGCATGCGGCGCGCCTGGAAGTCCTCGAAGTTGCTGCACGAGGAGATCTCGCGGTAGGCCTGCTGGCCCGGCAGCCAGACCTCCAGGTCGTAGGTCTTGGCGGCGGCGAAGCCCAGGTCGCCGGTGCACAGCGTGATCACGCGGTAGGGCAGCTCGAGCCTCTGCAGTACCGTCTCGGCATGCGCGGTCAGCTCCTCCAGCGCCCGATAGGAATCCGCCGGCCGCACCATGTGCACCAGCTCGACCTTCTCGAACTGGTGCTGGCGGATCATGCCGCGCGTGTCCTTGCCGTAGGAGCCGGCCTCGCTGCGGAAGCACGGCGTGTGGCAGACGTACTTGCGCGGCAGCGTCGCGTCGTCGAGGATGCTGTCGCGCGCCAGGTTGGTCACCGGCACCTCGGCGGTCGGGATCAGGTAATAGCGCTGCTCGCCCTTGAGCGCGAACAGATCGGCCTCGAACTTCGGCAGCTGGCCGGTGCCGAGCAGGCTGTCGGCGTTCACCATATAGGGCACGTAGACCTCGGTATAGCCGTGCTCGCGGGTGTGCAGATCGAGCATGAACTGGATCAGCGCGCGATGCAGGCGCGCCAGGGCGCCGGACATCACCACGAAGCGCGCGCCGGTAAGCCTGGCGGCGGCCTCGAAGTCGAGCTGCCCGAGCGCCGCACCGAGATCGACATGGTCCCTGATCGGGAAATCGCCGTCGCGCGGCCGGCCCCAGCGCCGCTCCTCGATGTTGGCGCGCTCGTCCTTGCCGTCCGGCACCGAAGTGTGCGGCATATTCGGTATGCCGAGTGCGATGTCGCGGAGGCGATCCTGGATCTCCTGAAGCTCGTTCTCGGCCTGCTTGAGCGCGGCACCGATGCGGTTCACCTCCTCCATCAGCGCGCCCGCGTCCTCACCCCGGGCCTTGGCCTGGCCGATCGCCTTGGACTTGGCGTTGCGCTCGCTCTGGAACTGCTGGGTGATCACCTGCACCTGCTTGCGGCGCTCCTCGAGATCGGCCAGCACGGCGGTATCGAGCCGGTAGCCGCGCCGCGCGAGCTGTGTCGCGGTCCGGTCGAGGTCGGTGCGCAGCATTTTCGGGTCTAGCATGTTCGTCGCTCAGGTTTCGTTCACGCGCGCCGGCCAGGAGACCACGTGACCGGCCGGCAGGATGTCCTTGAGATGCATGAGGATCCGCGCCACGGTGCCGGGCGTGTCGAAGAACTCCACGACCACCGGCAGGTCCATGGACAGGTCCAGCAGGCTGGAGGAATGCAGCTTGCCGGAGCGCCCGAAGCCGGAAATGCCGCGAAACACGGTGACGCCGCGCACCTTCTCGTCGTCGTGCAGGCGCGCGAGCAGCGGCGTCAGGGTCTTCTCGGTCTCGGTGAGATAAATGCGCACCATGGTGATGTCCGTGTGTCTCATAGCTGCCTCCCCAAACGCATGCCGATCCAGGCCGCGGTCACGCATACCAGCACGCTGACCAGCACGCTGACCAGCGCCTTGCCGAGCTCGCCGGCCTCGATCAGGTTGACGGTCTCCAAAGAGAACGTAGAAAAGGTCGTGAAACCGCCGAGCAGTCCGATCAGCAACCCGGCACGCCACAGGCTGTCGTCCGTCAGCCGTTCCAGCAACACCACGAACAGGAAACCGACCAGCAGTGAACCGATCACGTTCACCGTGAGCGTGCCGTAAGGAAAACCGCGCCCGGCCCAGCTGTGCACCCAGCCGGACATCAGGAAGCGCAGCACGCTGCCCACGGCACCTCCGACGGCGATGGCAAGCAGTTGACTCATCGAATTCGGCTCACGTAGTTACAAGTAGCAAGTAGCAAGTAGCAAGTAGCAAGTAGCAAGTAGCAAGGAAGAACGATTCGCCTCAGGAATTTATTCCCTTGCTACTTGCCACTGTCTTTATCGAATCCCCGCAAATAAGCAAGCCACTCCCCTATCTTGCGTTCCCATCCCCGCTCGACCGGCCGATAATACTCCCGCTCGCCGAGCTCCCCCGGAAAATATTGCTCGCCCGCGGCATAGCCGTCCGGCTCGTCGTGGGCGTAGCGGTAGCGCTTGCCGTAGCCGAGCTCCTTCATCAATTCGGTCGGCGCGTTGCGCAGGTGCAGCGGCACCTCGAGCGAGCCGGTTGCGCGCACCTCGGCCTGGGCCGCGCCGAGCGCGGTGTACACGGCGTTGCTCTTCGGCGCGCAGGCCAGGTAGACGATCGCCTGGGCGATCGCCAGCTCGCCCTCGGGGCTGCCGAGACGCTCCTGCACGTCCCAGGCGTCGAGCGCGAGGCGCAGCGCGCGCGGGTCGGCGTTGCCGATGTCCTCGCTCGCCATGCGCACCACGCGGCGCGCGATATACAGCGGATCGCAGCCGCCGTCGAGCATGCGCGCGTACCAGTAGAGCGCCGCGTCCGGCGACGAGCCGCGCACCGATTTGTGCAGCGCCGAGATCTGGTCGTAGAACGCCTCGCCCTGCTTGTCGAAGCGGCGCAGGCCGCCGCTGACCAGCTCCTGCACGATGGCCTCGGTCACGACCGCGATGCCGTCGCGCTCCTCGGCGAGGTCGGCGGCGATCTCCAGCAGGTTGAGCGCGCGGCGCGCGTCGCCGTCGGCCGCGCGCGCGATCAGGTCGCGCAGCGCTGCGGGAAATTCGAGCTTGCGGTCGCCGAGTCCGGCGTGATTGTCGGCCAGCGCGCGGTCGAGCACCGCGCGCAGGTCCTCGACGGTCAGCGCCTTGAGCACGTAGACCCGCGCGCGCGACAGCAAGGCCTTGTTGAGCTCGAACGAGGGGTTCTCGGTGGTGGCGCCGATGAAGGTCAGCGTGCCGTCCTCGACATAGGGCAGAAAGCCGTCCTGCTGGGCCTTGTTGAAGCGGTGCACCTCGTCGACGAACAGCACCGTCGACCGGCCGGCGGCGCGGTGCGCGCGCGCCGCCTCGACCGCGGCGCGGATGTCCTTGACCCCGGCGAACACCGCCGACAGCGCGATGAACTCGGCGTCGCTCGCCCGGGCGATGAGCCGCGCCAGCGTGGTCTTGCCGGTGCCGGGTGGGCCCCAGAAGATCATCGAATGCACGCTGCGGTCCTGGATCGCGCGCGAGAGCGGCTTGCCGGGCCCGAGCAGGTGGCGCTGACCGGCGAAATCGTCCAGCGCCCGGGGCCGCAAGCGGTCGGCCAGCGGCGCGGCCGGATCGGCGTCCGGCAGCAGCGACGCCTGGCGCCGCGGCAGGCTCATTCGCGGATCACGTCCACGCCGGCGGGCGGCGTGAATTGAAAGCGCTGGGCCTCGATCTTCCGGTTTTCGCGGAGCTCGCGCAGGGTGACGCGCGTGGTGTTGCCGAAGCCGTCGACCATCTCGAGCGTGCGGATCTTTCCCTGCTCGAAGCCGATGCGGATATCGTCGAAACCGCCGTCGTTCGTCTTCGGGATCATCTGCACCCATTCGAGCCGGCCCTGCCGGCCCAGATCCTTGAGCGTGAAGTTGTCCGCCAGCCGGCCCTTTCCGGCCAGCAGCAGCGCCGGCGTGTTGCCGAGCGCGCCGACCATGCGCCGCACCGACACCTGCCGGAGCTCGACGTCGTAGACCCAGACCTGCTTGCCGTCGCCGACGATATGCTGCTCGAACGGCAGGTCATAGACCCAGCGGAATTTTCCCGGCCGCTCGATCCACAGCGACCCCGACGAGGACTGGATCGGGTTCATCGCCTCGTCCAGCACCACCTGGTCGAACCTGGCGCTGACGGTGTTGACCTTGTTGAAGAAGCGATCCAGGCTGTCGACTGCCAGCGCCTGCGCCGCCGCGGCCAGCGCCAAAAGAACCACCGCTACTGCTACGCGTTTCATGGTTTCGTGATCCGAATACGTTCGAAGACAAAGACTTTAGCCACGGGGGACACGGGGAGCACGGGGAAACAACATTCATGGTTTCCCCGTGCTCCCCGTGTCCCCCGTGGCGAAAAAGAATTCATAGCAATCAATCCACGTCCACCGGCGGCGGCGCCAGCACTTCGCGGCTGCCGTTAGGCTGCAAGGGGCCGACCACGCCCGACTTCTCCATCTCCTCGATCAGCCGCGCCGCGCGGTTGTAGCCGATGCGCAGGCGGCGCTGCACGCCGGAGATCGAGGCGCGCCGGCTCTCGGTGACGATCTTCAGGGCCTCGTCGTAGAGCGGATCGGACTCGCCGTTGAGGCCCGGCTCGCCGCCGAAGCCCGACAGCTCGGCCGCGACCAAGGCACCGCTCTCGGTCTCGCCGCTCAAGATGCTCTCGTTGTACGCCGGCTTGCCGCTCTTCTTCAGGAACCGGACGACCTTGTGCACCTCGTTGTCGGCGACGAAAGCGCCGTGCACGCGCACCGGCACGCCGGTGCCGGGCTGCAGGTAGAGCATGTCGCCCTGGCCGAGCAGCTGCTCGGCGCCCATCTGATCCAGGATCGTGCGCGAGTCGACGCGCGCCGAGACTTGAAAGGCGACACGCGTCGGAATGTTGGCCTTGATCAGGCCGGTGATCACGTCGACCGACGGGCGCTGGGTGGCCAGGATCAGATGAATGCCCGAGGCACGCGCCTTCTGCGCCAGGCGCGCGATCAGCTCCTCGACCTTCTTGCCGACCACCATCATCAGGTCGGCGAGCTCGTCGATGATAATGACGATGTACGGCAGCATCGCCAGACGCGGTGTCTCGTCGCCCTCCTCGACCGGCTGGAACAGCGGATCGCGCAGCGGCCTGCCGGCCTTCTCGGCATCCTTGACCTTGTGGTTGTAGCCGGCGATGTTGCGCACGCCGAGCGCGGCCATCAGCCGGTAACGCCGCTCCATCTCGACGATGCCCCAGCGCAGCGCGTTGGCCGCCTGCTTCATGTCGGTAACCACCGGCGCCAACAGGTGCGGGATGCCCTCGTAGACCGCGAGCTCCAGCATCTTCGGGTCGACCATGATCAGCCGCACCTGCTCGGGCGTGGACTTGTACACCAGGCTCAGGACCAGGGCATTGATGCACACCGACTTGCCGGAGCCGGTGGTGCCGGCGATCAGCAGATGCGGCATGCGCCCCAGGTCCGCGACCACCGGCACGCCGCCGATGTCCTTGCCGAGCGCCAGCGCCAGCGGCGATTCGACGTCGTCGTAGACCTTGGATGACAGGATCTCGCTCAGGCGCACGATCTCGCGCTGCTCGTTCGGCACCTCGAGGCCGACCACCGACTTGCCGGGGATGTTCTCGACCACGCGCAGGCTGACCACCGACAGCGCGCGCGCCAGGTCGCGGGCCAGGTTGGTGATCTGGCTGGCCTTGATGCCCGGCGCCGGGTCGATCTCGAAGCGCGTGATCACCGGGCCGGGGTGCACCGCCACCACCTGAACCTCGATGTTGAAATCGAGCAGCTTCTTCTCCACCAGCCGCGACATGGTCTCCAGCGACTGGTTGGAGAACGACGCCTTGGGGCCGGCGTCGGGCGCGTCGAGCAGCGCCAGCGGCGGCACCTCGCCGGTCGCCGGCGTCTCGAACAGCGGCACCTGCTTTTCGCGTTCGACGCGCTCGCTCTTCGGCGGCGGTTTGATGACCGGCTCGATGCGCGGCGGTACGTGCTTTTCCATGAGCCGCTTCTCGACCGCGACCACGGTCTCGCGGCGCTGCCGGCGGGCGCGCAGGCCGACCAGATAGTCCACCAGCGCGGTGGCGCGGTCCTTGAGCCACAGGCTGCGGGCGAACGACCAGGCGCCGACCCGCACACCCCAGGCGCCGATCCCGTCCATCAACCGCAGCCAGGACAGGCCGCTGAACAGCGTCACGCCCGAGATGAACAGCGTGAGCAGCAGCAGGGTCGCGCCGAGGAAGTCGAGGCTCTCGACCAGGCTGTGGCCGATCGACTTGCCGAGCGCGCCACCGGCGGCGAACGGCGCGTCGACGCCGGTGGCGTAGTGCAGCGCCGCGAGCCCCGAGGCGCCGAGCAACGCCACCAGCAGGCCGCCCCAGAACAGCAGGCGGTGGCGGATGTCGGGCGGATTCGGATCGGAGCGGGTCGCGAACAGCCGCCAGCCGCCGACCGCCATCATCACCGGGATCAGATAGGCCATGTAGCCGAACAGATGGTACAGCACGTCGGCCAGCCAGGCCCCGACCGGGCCGACGGCGTTGGCGACGCGCCCGCCCGAGCCGCTGTGCGACCAGCCGGGGTCGGCGGGATCATAGGTCCACAACGCGATGAGGAGATAAACCCCCAGGGCCACCAGGACATAGAGCCCGACCTCACGGATCAGCCGGATGAGCTTGGGCGCCAGGGGCGGCCGCTGTGCCTTCTTCCAGGTTGCCTGGGCCACGGGGTTCCTCTTAGTGGAGGTGGAGCGAAATCCCGCCCATTTTCCCTTTTTGGCGCCCTTAAGCCAAGGGAAGAACGTGGTTTTCCCGTTACGCGCCAAGGGCTTCCACCACCGCCGGATGCGTGATTAGGCCGCCCCGGACGTTGACGCCGGCGGTCAGCGCCGGGTCCCCGGCGTCGAGGCCGCCGGCCGCCAGCCGCAGGACATAGGGCGTGAGGACCGCGGAGAGCGCCTGGGAGGCGGTTCGGGGCACCGCGCCCGGCATATTGGTCACCGTGAAGTGCACCACGCCATCGACGACATAGGTCGGGTTGCGGTAGTCGGTCGGCCGGGTGGTGGCAATGCAGCCGCCCTGGTCGACCGAGATGTCCACGACCACCGCCCCGGGACGCATGCGCGATACCGTGGCGGCGCTCACCAGGTACGGGGCCCGGCCGCCCGGGACCAGCACCGCCCCGATCAGCAGGTCGGCGTCCTCGGCCGCCAGGGCGATCGCGGTGTCGGTGGGGCTCAAGGCCGTGACATTGGGCCCGAGCGCGTGCATCCGGGCGAGCGCGTCCGGTGACCGGTCGAACACGGTCACTTCCGCGCCGAGGGCGGCCGCGAGGCTCACGGCGTGGCCGCCGGCCTCTCCGGCGCCCAGCACCACCACCCGGCCGCGCGTCGTACCCGGCACGCCGCCGAGCAGCACGCCGCGGCCGCCCTGCGGCCCATACAGCAGGGTGGCGCCGAACTGCACGGCGATGCGTCCGGCGATCGCGCTCATCGGCGCCAGCAGCGGCCGCCGGCCGCCGACTTCGACCGTCTCGAAGGCAACGGCGGTGAGGCGCTTGGTCTTGAGCACAGCGGCCAGCTCGGGCAGGGCCGCGAGATGCAGATAGGAGAACAGCACATGCTCGGGCCGCAACAACGCGTACTCGTCGGCGACCGGCTCCTTGACCTTCACTATCAGCTCGGCGTTGGCATAGACCGCCGCGGCGTCCGCCAGGACCTCGACGCCGGCGCGCCGGTATTCCTCGTCGTCGTAACCGCTGGCCTTGCCCGCGCCGGCCTGGATCGCGACCCGATGGCCGTGCGCGGCCAGCTCGGCGGCCGCATCCGGCACCAGCGCCACACGCCCTTCGAACGGCTTTATCTCTTTGGGGATTCCAATGCGCATAGACCGGCAATCCGCTCCCTTGCAATCGTATCGGCTGCCCCCAAACATAACATTATTTGGCGCGTGCGGCGCGGCCGGCACCGGGTTTGTAATGCGTTGCCGGTCCCGCTACATTACCCGCCCTCGAATTCAAGCCTTCAGCCACGGAGCACACCCGCCCATGCCCGACACCCAGCATGCCCGATTGATCATCCTCGGTTCCGGTCCGGCCGGTTACAGCGCCGCGGTCTACGCCGCGCGCGCCAATCTCAATCCGGTGCTCATCACCGGCCTCGAGCAGGGCGGCCAGCTCATGACCACCACCGACGTCGACAACTGGCCGGGCGATGTCGAGGGCCTGCAGGGCCCGGATCTCATGGACCGCATGCGCCGCCACGCCGAGCGCTTCAACACCCAGATCATCTTCGATCATATCAAGAAGGCCGAGCTCAAGAGCCGGCCGTTCCGCCTCGAGGGCGATTCCGGCGTCTATACCTGCGACGCGCTGATCATCGCCACCGGCGCCTCGGCCAAGTACCTGGGGCTGCCGTCCGAGGAAAAATTCCGCGGCAAGGGCGTGTCCGGCTGCGCGACCTGCGACGGCTTTTTCTACAAGGGCCAGAAGGTCGCGGTCATCGGCGGCGGCAACACCGCGGTCGAGGAGGCGCTGTACCTGTCGAACATCGCGTCCGAGGTCACGGTGGTCCACCGCCGCGACAAGTTCAAGGCCGAGGCGATCCTCATCGATCAGCTCATGGACAAGGTGAAGAACGGCAACATCAAGGTCGAGTGGAACCACGAGGTCGACGAGGTGCTGGGCGACGGCTCCGGCGTGACCGGCGTGCGCATCAAGGACAAGTCCGACAAACCGAAGGAGCTCGGCGTCACCGGCGTGTTCATCGCCATCGGCCACTCACCCAACACCGCGCTGTTCACGGGCCAGCTGGAGATGGCCGGCGGCTATATCCAGACGAAGTCCGGCACCCAGGGCGATGCCACGGCGACCAGCGTCCCGGGCGTGTTCGCCGCCGGCGACGTGCAGGATCATGTCTACCGACAGGCGGTCACTTCCGCCGGTACCGGCTGCATGGCGGCGCTCGACGCCGAACGGTATCTTGAGGGTCTGAAAAAGGGCAAATAGTGTTCAAAAGATGAATGATTAGCCACGGGGAGCACGGGGGACACGGGGGATAATTTAGGCGAGCGAACGGCGTGGTCCTCGGACTGGCACCCGCCCCGAACCAACATCTTATTTTCCCCGTGTTCCCCGTGACCCCCGTGGCGTGTTTCAATCAACCTTCGATCTCGCACGGAACGACAGGAGCGACCATGACCAGGAACATCAGACATCTCGTCGGCGCCGCTGGCGCGGCCTTATACTGGACAGTGGGCGCGCCGGCCGCCGCCGATGTCGACGTGCACGTGCATGTGCCGGCGCCGGTCGTGGTGCTGCCGGCGCCGCCGCCGATGGTGTGGCTGCCGGGGCCGCGGATCTATATCGCGCACGGCGCGCCGCACCGCATCTTCTTCAACGACGACCGCTACTATCTTTTTCATGACGACGTCTGGTTCGTCGGCCCCGGCTACGGCGGCCCCTGGGCCCGGATCAAGATCAAACAGGTTCCGCCCGGCCTGCGCAAGTTCAAGGCCAGGGACTGGGACGGTTGGCAGCGCGAAGCCGGCCGGCACGCGCGCGGCGGCCACCCGGGGCATCCGAACTTCGTCGGCTGGAAGGACGACAACGAAAAACGCGCCCACCAGGGCGGGAAGCACGGCGGCAATCCGGGTAAGGGACGCGGCAAGGACAAGTGACACGAAAAGGGGTAAGCACGAAAAGTACGAAAAGGGGCTACGAAAAGGGGTCGGAGACGAAGTTCGTCTCCGACCCCTTTTCGCCTTTTCGCGGGCCTTCCTGGCCTTCGGCCTGCTGCTCGACCCCGGGTGTGGTGGACCGCTGCGGCGGCGCTGCCGCTGATGCTGCTCGGCCTCAGGCTCGGCGGCCGCGTGCACCTCGGCATCGCGCCAGGCCAACTCCAGCGCCTGATCGGCGCGCTGCTGCTGGTGAGCGGCACCTCGCTGCTGTGAAAGGCGCTGCACTGATCCGGAAATTCGCTGTCAGAGCACAAATGCCGCTATATTTAGAGCCTATAGCGCTCCGATACGGATTTGGCCATGACCGACGACCGCCACGACGACGACCGCCAGCTCTTCCGCAAGCAGATGAAGGGCGCGCGTCCGCTCAAACAGGATCGGGTCAGCCACCCGCCGCGCCGGCGCAAGCCGGTGCCGCAGCAGCGCCGGCGCGACGAGCAGGAGGTGATCGCCAGCCTGCTGTCGGACGACTACGATCCGGCCGAGATCGAGACCGGCGAGGAGCTGATCTATCAGCGGCCGGGAATCCAGCAACGCACCTGGCGCAAGTTCCGCCGCGGCCAGTTCGCCATCGAGGCCGAGCTCGACCTGCACGGCCGCGTGGTCGCCGAGGCGCGCGAGCTGGTGAATCGGTTCCTGAACGACGCGCAGGCGCAGGGCAAACGCTGCGTGCGCATCATCCACGGCAAGGGTCTGGGCGCCGTCGACAAGCTGCCGGTGCTCAAGCACAAGGTCAACGGCTGGCTGCGCCAGAAGGACGCCGTGATGGCCTTCTGCTCGGCGCGGCCGAACGACGGCGGCACCGGGGCGGTGTACGTGCTGTTAAAACTGCGATAAGGCCAGCGAACGAGAATTGCCCCTGCGATCCCTAAGCCGACGTTTCGATCAACGAATACCGCGGCTTACCACGACTGTCGCCGCTCGGGCGAACCAAAATCAAAAGCAAAGCCTATACCACCGTTATGCGGCAACGTTGACCGTCTTCTGGCCATCACGTCTTTTCACTTTCGGAGTTAATGCCGGAGGAAATGAATTCCTCCGGCTTTTGCCCTCAATCCGGCCCGTAGTCATAAGTATCATTGTACGGATAACCCGAGGCGTCGCGATCGATTATGATCACCATCGGACCGCTTGAAGAATAATCAGCGGACGGCTGCGTACCGAAAGATCCACCAGAACCTACACCGTCGTACGACGGGCCGCTCGAGCCATTCGTATAGGAATAGAAGCTGTATTCCTCCGCCAACGTACGCCCAAACAACTCGGAAGTCGCGCTCCACGCCCCCTCGAACGTGGAGCCTAACATGTCGCCCACGGCGCGATTTCCGCCCATGCCTTGCACGACGTCAACCAGTCCTTGGCGGGCCGCGAGACTCGGCACCGGCCCAAACAGCGCCGCCCCGGCGACTTCTGACCAACTGAAATTTTGCGTCAGCGGTCTTCCGCTCACGGCATTGTACGACAACTGGTAGCCGGCACTGCCGGCACCACTGCCGACCGCCGTCGTCGTCACATACGCCGTGCCCGCGGCGGTTCTGGCCAGATGCGGCGTGCCGCTTCTTAACATTGCGGCGGCGGCCATGCTGCCGGCGCGGTTGGACAGCCAGGGCGTGACCGCGCCGACCGTGGCTCCGACGCCGAGCCCGACGACGGTGCCCGTGATGAGCCCCTTCCACTTGCTGTCGGCATAACCGGTGATCGCTCCGCCCACCGCTCCAGCGATGCCGCCATAGATGATCTCCGGAAGAGTAAACGCGTGGCCGTCGGGATCGACATACTTGACGGGGTTCCCCCGCGCATAGGCGTAGTGGTTGAGGGTCTGCGGATCACCGAGGTTGGAGACGATGCTGTCCGCCGAGATAAAGCGCATACCGCTGGAGTCGTAGTAGCGCGCGCCGTAGTAGTAGAGGCCGGTGGAGGTATCGAGCTCCTGCCCGGTGTACTTGTGCGCGATGACCTTGCTGCCGGTCTCGACCCGCGTGCCGCCGTAGGGGTAGAACAGTGTCGCCCTGACTTCGGCGCCGGCCGCGTTGCTCACGACGTTGGACGACCCGAGCTGGTCGGAATGGTAGTAGAAGACATTGCCGCCGCTGTCGCGCTCGGCGATGCGCTGGCCGTTGGCGAAGTAGTAGCGGGTGGCGGCGCCGTTGACCAGGCGGTAGTGCGGGAACGGCATCAGCGTCGTCGTGGCCCCTTCGACCTTCTTCACGCGCGCACCGGCGTAATCGTAGACGTAACTGGCCTTGATGCTGGTGCCGTCCTTCACCTGGGTCAGGCGATTATCATAGTCCCAGGTGAAGGTGCGGGTGACCCCCTGGAGGACGCGCGTCGCCATGTTGCCGTTGGCGTCGTAGGTGTAACTGGCGAGACCATCGGAGGTGGCCGCATGCGGCCGCAATCCACCGTTGCCGGGGTAGGTAAAAGTCTTTCCGGCTCCGGCGGTCATGTTGCCGATGGCGTCATAGGTCAAGCCGTGGCTATACGCCGGGGTGGCGGTGCTCGAAGCCGAGGTCAGCCGGTGCAGATTGTCGTAGCCGAACGTCTGGGTGTTGGCCTTGATGGTGTCGGTGATGTTGCTGATGTTGCCCACGTTGTCGTAGTTGTAGGTCAGGTTCTGCAGCCCCGGGGTGCTTAAGCCGGTGAGGCGGAAGTTTTGCGGATGGAAGCTGTAGGTCGTGACCTTGCCGTTGCCTGTCGTCATACTGTTGACTTTGTCCACGGCGTTGTAGTCGAGGTTGGCGACATAGGTGCCGATCACGGAGCTGATCTTGTCGAGCAGTCCTTGAGAATTGTAGGTGTAGCCGACGGATTCGCCGTTGGGATAGGTCATGGTGACCACCCGATCCAGGCTGTCGTAGCTGTATTGGGTGCTGTAGGTGCCGGGCGTCACGAGTTTGTCAACCCGGGTCTGGCGACCACGCACGTCGTAGGTGAAGGTGGTCGACCCGGACAGGTCCGTGACCTTCCACATGCGCCCTTTTCGATACGTCCCGGCGGTGGCGTCGTCGTAGAAATATGTGATGACCCCGCCGCTATTGGGGTAGATCTTGGTCGCGACGCGATCGAGCTTGTCGTAACCGTAGGCGAGGGTCTGGGACTTGGCATCCTTCTGGGTCAGGAGATTGCCGCTGGCGTCGTAGGTGAAGTTCCAGGTGCCTAAGTCGGGATCCTTGTGCAGCTTCTTGCGGCCGAGGGTATCGAGGACAGTGTACGTCCAATTCGCCTTGGCATCGACGACGTAGTCATAGGCATTGCCGGAGACGTCGAAGGTGTCATGGTAATAATACGTCGTGCCGCCGCCCGCAGGTTCGACGACGCTGACCAGACGGCCGCGGGCGTCGTAGGTGCGGGTGGTGGTGAAAAACTTCTCGTCAGTGGTCGCGATAACGTACGGACTATAAGCGGCGGTGCTATAGGTGTTGTCGGGGTTCGTCACCCGGATGGGGCGACGGACGATGTCATACAGGGCCGTGGCCTTGGGTTTCGTGGCGTCACGAGGCGTATAATTGCGATAGCGCGAGGTGCTGTAACTGATATAAGGCACGGTGACGCTCTCAGGCAGGCCGCGGGCGTTGTACCAAGTATCCTGTGTCACCCATTGGCCGGAGGTCTCGGCGTCGTTCTTGACCTGGATAGCGCGTCCTAACCCATCGAAGATGGTGGTCACATAAAACTGGCCTTCCGAGTCGCTCTTTTTCTTGTACTGATGGACGTAAACTGGAGGTCCGGCCGTGCTGCCGGAACCGGTGAAAACATAATCGTACATCGTGGTGGGATAGCCCGCGACATCCGGCGGCACCACCGTTGCATACGGACGGCTGAAGATGTCCCAGTAAGCCTCCGTGCGCACGCCATTGACATCGGTGACGGTGGCCGGCAGACCCGGGATGGCATAGGCCGATCCGCCCATCGCATCGGTCGCCACGAGAGTGGTATTGATGCCCCAATAGGTCTTGGTCACCGTCTGACACAGCGCATTGGTTTCGCTGACCGGGAAGGTCCGATAGATCGGGTCATAGATAATCCGGTTGGTGTAGCCGTAGGTGGCGCAGGTGTTGCCCTTGGCGTCGATGGTGCCGATCAGGCTGCCCATCGGATTGTAGAAATACTGCGTGACCGGGCTGGTCCCGCCCGAGAGCCAACGGGTTTCTCTGGTGAGGTTGCCCGTGATCGGGGCGACGCCGTTGGCCTGGCCGTCGTAGTCGAACCAGCTTTCGGCGATCTTCGTGGTGCCTACTTTGGTCAGGGTGTGATACGGCCGGTTCACGATGTTCGCGGAAACATTGTAGGCGAAATCGTTGGTCGTGACGCGCGCCGTGGCGCCTGTACCCGACGTGGTCACCTGCCGGGCATTGCCGTAAAGGTCGTAGTTGGCGTAGTCGGTGCGCGCGACCTTGGGGGACGCCGTGCCGTCGTAAGTGTTCACGATCTGGGCGGCCAAATCCGCTCGCACGACACCGGTCGCCGGTGCGGTGGTGGCGAAATAGGTGTAGTTGGTGCGCGTGTAGAGCGTGCCGGTGTTGCTTCGTGCGTCGACGATGGACGGCAGCCCCTTCTTGGCGTCGTCCTGATAGTACGTTGTTGCGGTGTAGTGCCGCAGGCCGCTGTGATCCGGCGGATCGTAGACCCAGGTGTTCGCATAACCGCGGAATTCGTTGTTCGGCCAGCCGGTGAACAGGGCGCCGCCGTAGCCGTAGCTGGTGGTCGCAGCCAGTCCCATGCCGTCATTGGTGGTCGACTGGTTCAAGACCCAGCGAATGGTTCCGTTGTTGCGGAGCCTCCGGTAGTTGAAGGTGTAGGTTCCACCGAGCGGAAGACGGGCTGTCTCCATTAATTGATGACTGTCGCTCATGTTGAACTTCCAGTAGCGATAGTTTCCGGGCGAGCCTTGGAGGATGTCGGGATAGCCATCGCCGTCCAGATCGGTAATGGTCATGTAGTTCTCGCGCGTCAGCTCCACGGTGGGCGGATTGGCGAGAAAACCCACCGCTGCGACGTAGAGATACGAGCTTGTATCGGCAGGCAGATAAAACGGGGCATTGCGGAGGGCGTAGAGCTTGTAATACCCGACGCCACTGTCGGAATTGCCCAGGAGAAGGTCCGGCACGCCATCGCCATTGAGGTCGGTCCAGCGATCGGTCTGTTGCATCATCGCATAGGCGGCGTTCAACACTCCTTCCACCGCGACCTTCGCGCCAAAACTCCAGCCGCTTGTGCCCTGTGCCCCCTGGTTGGGGAAAAAATAGATACGGCGCATCCCCAATGGGATTTCCGTCGACGATGGGCCGCGGACGAACCACACGAGATCGGACAAGCCATCGCCGTTCATGTCGACAAACGCCAGCGAGTTGGAAGGAAACACCTTGGGGTGGTCGCACGGCGCGGGCGTGGCGTCGGGATCGGCCACGTGCACCGTGAGCGCGGGCGAGACCATGGCCGTCGCGCCGATGCGCAGTGCGCCGGACGCGTCGCGGCCCTGGTTTCGATAGACCCGGACCTGCCAGTTGGAGGGACCGTCGTAGCAGGTGTTTTCGGACAGCTTCAAGGTTTTCACCACATCGGGCAGGCCGTCGGAGTCGATGTCCACCAGGCGCACGTCGGAATCGTTGAGCTGGATGTCGGAAGGCCCTTGCGCGAGCGCGACGCGATCGGCGAACTGACCGTTGCCGAGACCGCGCCACCAGTACCATTGCCCGACGGCGGGGCTGTGGAAGATATCGGGTTTCCCGTCGCCGTCGACGTCCACCACCGAGGTATTGCGGACCGGGTGGATGATTTCACGGGTGCCGATAGCCGGCTCGGTATAGGTCCAAAATCCCACCACGTAGTTCCACCCGCCGTGGCCGGAATAGGAGAATGGTCTGAAGCTCGCCCATTGTACACCGGGCGAGTTGCGCGTGTCGTTCATGAACGTGTAATAGTTCCCGAACGTCGTTTTGGTGACCATGCTGCCTGTGTAGTACCTCTGATACGAAACCGATCCGGGACACAAGGACGGCAGCGCCGTCGGCGGATTGGCGATGGTGATCTTCGGCCCGAAGGCGTTATTACCGAGGTTCGAGTAGTAGTACCAGTTTCCGGCCTGCCCCACCAGGACATCCACCAGGCCGTCGCTGTTGAGATCGATGGTGTAGGTGCAGTTGTTCGCGCTGAACGGGTAAGTGAGGAGACCGCCGGGGCCTTCGGCCGGGCTGCCCGTCATGCTGGTTTGAATGAGCGTGGCCGGAGACGTACCGCCGTAGGCGTCCGTGTTATAGGTGAAACGGTGCGACGGATAAACTCCGCCATTCGCGCCGGTCTCGATAACCTGCCACACCACGGTGGATTTCGAGGTGCCTCGGCCCGGCGCAGGGTCATTGACGACGTAAGCCACGTGATAGGACCGCACGAGCTGTCCACCCATCTTCACGTCGATGCGCTGCAGGAGCTGGTCGTGCACGACTCTGCCGCCGGTCCGATAACTGACCGGGACGTCGCCATAGGTATGGCGGGAAGTGAGAATAAAATCCACCGTACGGCACGTGGCAGGATTCGTCGGGCTGCAGCTGAGCGTACCCCCCTGGGTGTAGACGATCTGCTGGGGATACATGTCCCCGTTAACCGTATCCTGGTAGTAGGACACCGTCCAAAACGTGCCATGGGGGTCGCCCACGTAGTTGAGATACCAACGGTAGACCTTGGTGGGAGCGCCCGGGACGTATTGCTGATTGGGGCTGCCGCCACCGAGCTGATAGTAGTTCCCCGCTTTGTCCTGCACATTCCAGAAGCCCGACAAGCTGTCATACCAGATGCGCAAGAAGCTCTCGACCTGGGTGCGAAAGTAGTTGCCCGCATTCCCGGAGGGATCGACACCCGTGTACACGAGTTTGTAGTCGGCGCCGCCGAGAACGAGCCGGTAGGTGTCGCTGGCGGTGTAGGTCGGGCTTGGGCTGTAGTTAGGGCCGAGCCGCTCGACATGGCCCAATCCCGTGATATTCCAGCGCTGGCCGATCCAGCCGTTGCTGCCGGCGCTGTCGTAGACCAGGGCGAGACTCGGACCCACGCCGTTGGTGCCGGGGGGAGTTTCGACGGGGATGGTGTAGTTCGCGGCGCCCATCAGCGGGTTGGGCTTGAAGCTGCCCCCTCCGACGGCGAAGGCCTGGTGGGTTCCGATCGACATGAGCACAGTCGTCACCGCAACTGCGACATGCTTGCTCAACCGCTGACCAAGTGTCTTCATGATCTCCTCCGGGCCTTGGCTCTAGTTGTTGTATTTATGGTTGTTTTAGTGTTGTCAGGTTGTACTGTGGTTGTCTCGTGCTGTTGTGATTGTCTCTTCCGTTCCCGCCACGTGGGCGCTGATGTTGGCGAGCGGCGCACTACCGACCAGGGAACGACGGGATGTCGCACGCAGCACCGACCGATGTCGTTCACGGCAACCAGGGAACTGTCGATTCTTCGGGAGGAATACTTTCATTGCGCAGTACCGCCCGCCAATCCGGGAACCGCGGAATGACGCCAATCCACCGATTCGGCACGCCGGGCGGACAAAACAAACGAACGGTCTGATGAACGTGCGTCAGCGCACGGGGTCGCCAACTTTAGCGGTATGTCCATCCCTGCCTCCCTTTCTCGCCCCGCGTAGGTCAACGGCATCGTGGGATGGAGGCCGTTGCAGACGCGGTGGTATGCCTACTGTTGTTGCGGCGGCATTGCTAGGAGCGAACTCTAGGCGCAAGGAACGGCGACTGTCAAGTGCGTTCAGTACCAGACGATTCAGCGTATTTTAAGCATGAACTTAACCGGGCGAGACGAGAGCAGGAATCAGTTTTTGACGCGGGTGTTGCGCACTTGACGCCACAATAATGCCATCGCCGAACACAGGCTCGACGAGCGTCAGTTCAAAACACACGACGACCGTCGCCCTTTCGCACCGCCGTCATTTCGCCGTAAAGAACCCGATCGCGACCAGCAGCAACAACCCCAGGCCGATGGCGATCAGCACCAGGCCGAGGATCTTCGAGCCCCGGGTCATCGGCCGTGACGGCGCGTCGACCAGATAATTCTTCAGTTCTCCCGACTCGACCAGGCGCAGGTAGTGGGCCGGATGGTCACGGCGAAATTCCTCGATGGACTGGGTGCCGGTGAACATCACGATATCGGGCGGCGGCAGCTTGTCCGGCCGGAAGTGATTGTTGAAGAAGTGCACCGTGAACAGGAACACCGCGGCGAGAAAGGCTTCTTCGCCGTGCACCAGCGTGGCGACATTGAACACCCAGCCGGGCAGGAACGTCCCCGTGACGTGCGGGAAGGCCAGCAACAGGCCGCTCGCGCCGATGATGGTGACGCCCCAGAACACCGCCCAATAGTCGAACTTCTCGAAGTAGGCCCAGCGATCGAACAGCGGCCTGGGCCCTTTGCCGACGAACCACTTGAACATCCCCCAGCAGTCCTTGAGGTCCTTCCAGTTGGGAATCAGCGAATCCGAGCCGAACCATTTGAAGCCGGGCTTGCGCAACAGATGCTGCATCACATAGACGAAGTGGATGAAGAATATGCCGAGGAACAGCGCGGCGGCGACGCGGTGCACGAGCCCGACGGCCTGTGCGCCGCCGAACAACTTCGCGACCACCGGCGCCCAGCCGCTGTGCGCATAGAGCGCGGTGGTGCCGGTCAACACCAGCGTCATCGTGACGATCGCGAACACCAGATGCGCGATCCGCCAGCCGAGCGAGAAGCGCCGCACGTGCTTGGTCGCGTCGATGCCGATCGCCTCGGTCTGCACCACCCGCACCTGCCCGCCCGCCTTGCGGTCCTGCCACTCGCGGTAATACCAGAGCCCGGAATGCAGCCAGAAGAACGCGAACACGCCGAGCAGCAAGGCCACCATGAAGCGCGACGCGAACCACATCTCCGGGTACCGATCCCGGTCATTGGCATGCGCATGCGGGCCGAAGCTGATGAAGCCGGCGGTGGCGAGGGGCATCTTCTTGCCGTCATGGCATTCGCGGCAGGTCTCCAGGCGGTTGTCGGTGTGCACCGTGGATTTGGGATCGTCGACCTGCAGGATCTCGTGGCTGCCGTGACAGTCGTAGCATTTCGCGGTGTGGGTATAGCCGAGCTGGGTCACCTGGCCATGATAGGTGTCGCGGTAGGTGTGCAGGTTCTGCCTGTGGCAGACGCCGCACTCCTCCGGATTGAGCAGCTTGAAGCTGGTGAGCGAGGTGCCGGTGATCTCGTGCGTGGTGTGGCAATCGGTGCAGACCGCGGACTTGGCGTTGCGCTCCTCCGCGATCTCGGTGCCGTGCACCGATGCGCTGAAGGTTTCCAGTTGCTCCTCATGGCATTTGCCGCACAGGTCGGGAATGCCCAAACGCCAGGCTTCATAGGCGGGACCGGTCTTGTCCGCCGGCACATTGAAAAAGTGCGTATCGTGGCAGTCATGGCAAACGGCATTGACATGCGTCGGGTCGTCGGCGTTCTCGCGCGCATGGAACGATTCGCGATAAAACTTGATGTTCGTGGCGACGATGCCGAATCGCGGATGCGCCTCGCGCAGCGCCGCGTCGGCCTGCGCATCCTGCCAGAGCTTTTCGTGGCAACCGGCGCAATCGACCTTGCGCGCATCGGTCTTTTCATGCGGCGCCCGGTTGTCCACGATGTTGGTATGGCAGTCCACGCACTGCATGTTGGCGTGCACGCCCGCGGCGTACTTGTCCGGGGCGATGGCGGTCAGCGTGCGCGTATCGCCCGGCTCCGCATACAACCTGTCATCGGGGACGGTGTGGCTCTGGCGGCCGTCATGGCATTGCTGGCAGGCGGCGTTGGTGAGCGTGGCCGCCGCCTCGGCCACAACGGCCTGTATGGGTACCAGCCCCAGCAGCGAAAGCGCCAACACCCCGGCGAGCACATGTCGACCCGACCGGGTCATGACGTGTGGCAGGCGCGCGTTGTCACGGTCGGGCGTTCTCTGCATGATCACCGTATAACCAAAAAAAGGGCGGCTCACGCCGCCCGGGGAGGATATCACCTGAACTTGAAGATGTAACGGACACCGACGAAGGTGGATTGCTGGTGGTAACGCTGATCGATCATGGTGCCGTCGGTGGTGGTGCCGTAGACGAACGGCGTCCCGTCGCTGAACTGCCAGCTCCAGTCGTCCGTGCGCCAGCGCTCGTGAATCAGGTCGAGGCGCAGGTCCATGTTCTTGCGTAGCGCGAATTCGGAGAACAGGCCGATCCGGGCGATGTTGTTCTCGATATCGGGCAACGGGGTGACGCCGGCCGGGTAACCGGTGTCCGGATCACCGTTCTCACCGATCGGTATCACCGTGTCCTGGTACTGGCTCTTGGTGCGCGTCCATTGGACGTCGGCGCCGACGGTAAGCTTGCCGGTCGGCCGGCCACGCAGGCCCAGGCCGACCGAGTTACCGACTTCCTTGAGTTCCGAGAACCGGTCCACCTCGTGATCCTCCGTGATGCGGTCCCATCTGCCATTGAACTGCTCGGCTTCGGTATTGTCGTGCGACAACCACGCCGTCAACTGCCATTGGCTGCTGATCGAGAAATCGGCATCCAAGGAATACAACTGTGCGTTGCCCTCCAGCAGGCCGTAGGGGTTGGTCTCCGGACCGTAGTCGTCCTGGGCATGTTCGGCGTTGAGCTGCAGGTTTAGGCGATCCGTTGCTATCCAATCCACGGTCAGCCGCACCTTGTCGCGGTCCCGGTCGGAGATGTTGATCGGATTGATGCCGCCATGGGAGTGCACCGCATCCGCATAGGTCGAGCCGTCTCGCTCGCTGTGCGCGTAGCCCAGCGAGCCGTTTACGGTGTCGGACAGGGAGCGACGCAGCTGCACGCGGTAGGTGGTCTCGTCCAGCTCCGCGCGCATCGGCACGTAGCGTTCGTTATCGAGCCCATCGAGATCGGCATCGTTTCCGAACGGGATGGAACGATCCTGGTTCTTCTGGTCGACGCCCGCCGTGACGCTGAACCTGGCCGGCAGCCGGTAGGTGCCCTCCAGTTTTCCCGACAGCGTTTCATACGACAACGGGGTGGAATGCACCTGGGTGGCGCCGGTGACGACCAGCCAGGCCGGGGTCTTGTCGTTCACATCGTGGTAGCGCAGATTCGCGACCACATGGAGGTTCGGCAGCGGTCGCGCGCTCAGGCCCAGTTGACCCAGGATGGTGTCGACCCGGCCATCCAGCCGGCTGGGCGCCCCGGCGGCCGACAGGCCGGCGATGTCCACGGTCGGCATGTGTTCGTCCTGCGTCGCCCGGGTATAGGACAGCTTGAACGAACCGCGCGTGGTGGGCGTGAAGCCATAGCCGCCGTCGACGAAGAACTGGTGCGCCTGGTTGTCGAGCGGCAGACTCAGGTAAATATGGCTGCCGAGGACGGCCGGATCGTCGCCGGCGCGGATGGTGTCGACCAGTGTATTGGCGTTGCTGAACCAGCTACCATAGTAGCCGCCCGCCATCTGGAACTTCTTGCCGGCGTAGTTCAACGACATTTCCACCTGCTGCGTGGACCAGTCGATCGGTTCGACCATGAACTCCGGCTGGCCGCCGCGACCCCAGTGCCGCGTGCCCTCCTTTTCCTCGTTCTTGAAATTGATCTTGAAGCTGAGGCGCGGCGCGAGGTACTTGAAGGCATCGATACCGACGATTTCGCGCAGGGTGCCGAGCTTGAGGTCCGTGCCGCTGCCCGGGGTGATGGATGGATTCGACACAATCAGGGAATCCGAGCCGACCCCTTGCAGCCCGGTATTCACGGTATAAGGCGCGAACCGCGGGATCTGGTTGTAATGCAGATTCAGCCCCCAGTCGCCCTGCCGCTCGACACCGAAAGTGGCCTCCCGGCTGTCCAGGCCGAGATTGCGGAAGGTCGCGGTAGTCCAGGTGCCGGTGGCCTCGTCCCGCATATGGGCCTCGCCATCGAGCAGGATCACGGTTTCGGCGTCGCGCACGCCGTCGAACATGCCGAACTGCTCACGGTCGCCGGCGAACTGGCCGATCCCCACCGCAACGTTGTTCTCCGGCGTGATCAATGGCGTCAGGTCGACTTCCTCCTCATCCTCGGCAACACCGACCGCGGGTACCGCCAACATCGCCGCCGCGAGGGCGGTCAGGGCAAATGAGTGTCTGGTCCTAGGCATGATCGGTCCCCCTCGATGTCATCAACGGCGGAAACGTCCGGCGGTCGGGCTGTTCTGGGTGCTGTTGCCGCCGTGGATGTTGGTATGGCAGTTCAGGCAGCCGCGCGCCACCGAGCCAAGCGATGAACTGCTGGTGGTCCTGCCGTCGGGGAGTCCGGGCAACTGACCGGGGTGACTGGTGTGGCTGTGGCACTCCTGGCACAGGTACGGCGGCCGGTGCTTGAGCAGATTGGCGACCGTGGTGCCGTGCGGCTGATGGCAGATCGAGCAATCCTCGGTGACCGGCTGGTGGTTGTGCAGGAACGGTCCGCGCTTCTCCATGTGGCAGGTGTAGCAGGTCTCGTTGACGCTGTTTCTCACCAGCTGCTTGGGGTTGTCGCCGTGAACGTTGTGGCAGTCCGAGCAGGCCATCTTGCCCTCCGGCACCGGGTGGTGGGACGGCCGATGCATCTGCGCGCGCTGCTCCTTGTGGCAGGTGAAGCACAGCTCGGTCTGGTTCTGCCGGTCGCGCACCCGGTCGTGGGCGGTGTGAATCTGATGGCAGTTGGTGCAGGCGACATCGCGGTTGGCATGGGTGCTGCCGGCCCAGTGGATGCGGCGTCCGTCCGAATGGCATTCGAGGCAGGCGGCATTGCGGTCACCGACCGGGACGGTGGTGCCTTTGCCGAAGCGGCCGAAGTAGCGATCGACCTGGGTTTCGATGTCGATCTTGGCGTACATGCCGCCGAAGGTGACGTCCGGCTTGGACCGGTCCTTCTGGCCCTCGAGTTTCCGGATATGGTCCTCGCTGGAGCCGTGGCAGCTGGTGCAGGTGGGTGTGCGCGCATCGGCGGTCGTGCCGTGCTTGGTCTTGCCGATGGCCAGCTGCAGCGGACCGTCCTCCTCGTCATGACAGCTGGTGCACTTGGCATCGCCCGTCAGCACCAAGTCCTTTTCCGGCTTGCGCATCTCGGTGGTGGCGCCGCCCTCGGTCGCGGCGCCTTCTTGAGGTGCTTCGCTCGCCGGACTCCCGGTATCCTGCGCCACACTCACGCCGGTCGCGGCGAAGATGAGCGCACATACGGTCAGCACGCCTCCCACTCTGTTCATGCCCCCTCCTCGAACAGCACTTTGAAACTATAAGCGCGCCATACCTCCGAACAATTTCCCGAATACCTGTTCGAAACGCATGTCACAAAGCCAGAATCCACTGCAACAGGCTGCGAATCTCCTGCGGATCGTTCTTGAGTATCTCGTGTTCCTCTTCCGAGCCGTCCTCCAGCTTGACCTTGGGACCGGTGGTAACCTGCTTGTACAGCTTGTCCATCGCGTCCGGCTTGCCCCGGTGCTCGGCCGCGATCTTCTTGTACGAAGGTCCCTTCTTGGTCTTGGTGACTGAATGGCACTTCGTGCAATCGTTCTTTTTCAGAAAGGCCGTGGCCGTTGCGTCATCCATCTGCGCGAAGGCGCCACCGCAGGACGCCGCGAGGCTGGCCGCGACGCACAACCGGAGCGCATGACGGAAACAGGAGGATTTACCGGTGTCGCTATTGGAGTTTTTCAAGTCAGGCCTCCCTTCGGTAACTTATGGTCTGGCTGATAGCATCGGTTTGCTGCGGTCAGCGGACGCCCATGCCGGGTGCGCCGGCCGGCCAACACATCCTGTTGACCCTACGATGTGTGCAACAATGGCAGAGAAATTCGCGGAAGTTATTGATCTGCGTCAAATTGACGCGGATCTGGTCTATCGCATTCGGGTGATGAAGGCAGAGAGCGCCGGCCCGCACGCGGGGACACGGCGCATCAGCCGCCGCGTGCGCGCGGCCAAGCCTGCGCGGTCAGCAGCCCGGCGAGCGGCTCCGGCCGGTGGACGCCGTAGCCCTGCACGTAGTCGACGCCGATGTCGGCCAGGGTCGCGACGATGGCGTCGCTCTCGACGAACTCGGCGATGGTCCGGATCCCCATGACGTGGCCGATATCGTTGATGGCGCCGACAATGGAGCGGCTGAGCGGGTCGGTCAGGATATGGGAGATGAAATGGCCGTCGATCTTGATGTAGTCGACTTCCAGGTTGGTCAGGTAGCCGAACGAGCTCAAGCCGCTGCCGAAATCGTCCAGCGAGAACTTGCATCCGAGCGCGCGCAGATCGCGGATGAACTCGATCGCGGCCGCGAGGTTGGTGATCGCGGCGGTCTCGGTGATCTCGAAGCACAGGCTGCCGGCCGCGATCCCGCGCTCCGCGATGGCGCGCCGGATGCTGTCCAGTATCTCCTGATTGCCGAGCGACTGTCCCGACAGATTGATGGACAGCGCGGCACGCTCGCCGCCTGCGCCACCGGGTTCCGCGGCGAGCAGCGCGAGCGCGTGCTCGACCACCCACAGGTCGATGGCGGCCATGAGATTGTAGTGCTCGGCCGCGGGAATGAATGCCATCGGCGACACCAGCTGCCCGTCGCGCTCGCGCAGGCGCACCAGCACCTCGTAGTGGCGCCGCGACGCCCGGCCGGTCGTCGGGCGTATGAGCTGGCCGTGCAGCTCGAACCAGTCCTCCTTCAGCGCCTGCTGGATGCGCGACACCCACTGCATCTCGCCCTGGCGCTGCGCGAGCTCCTTGTCATGGCGCTGGAAGACCTGCACGCGGTTACGGCCCGATTCCTTGGCCACGTAGCAGGCGGCGTCGGCGTTCTTCAACACCTCCCCCATGTCGGCGCTGTCGGCGTTGACCGGCACCAGGCCGATGCTGATGCTGGTATCGAACGGCGTCTGGTTCCAGACGAAGCGATGCTTCTTGACCTTCAAGCGCATGGCCTCGGCGATCTCGGCCGCCTTGTCCAGCGTGCAACCCTCGAACAGCACGCCGAACTCGTCGCCGCCGAGGCGCGCCAGCATGTCGGAATCGCGGACCTCGCCCTCCAGGAGCGTGGCGATCTGCTTGAGCAGCTCGTCGCCGGCGACATGGCCGCAGGTGTCGTTGACCAGCTTGAACTGATCGAGATCGATGTAGCACAAGGCATGCTGTTTGCCCTCGATCGCCGCGAGCTCCAGGGCGCGCGCCAGCCGGGACTCGAAAGCGCGCCGGTTGTAGCGGCCGGTCAGCGGATCGTGGTAAGTCAGGTGCAGCAACTCCTTGTTGCGCTCCTCCAGCGAGGCGGCCGCGGACACGAAGCGGTCCTTGTAATCGTTGAGCGCCTGCCGCACGTTCTCGAGCTCGAGGATCTTGACCGTGCCGTGGAAGTCCGGCGGGATGGCGCTGACGCTCCCGGCATAGACCTCGCGCAGGTAGCGGGCCAGCCGCGAGAGCGGCCGCGCGATCGAGAAGGTGAGCAGGGCGGCGAGCAGCGCGAGCAGGCCGAAGGAATAGCCGACATGCTCCCAGTAGCCCTTGCGCACCAGTCGCGCGAAGGCCTCGATCTCCGGCGACGGCGTCACGCGCAGCTCGGCGGCGGCGACCGCCTCGGCCAGTGGCGTCACCGCGCCGGCCGGGAGCCGCCAGCGGATCTCCTGTATCGCGGAATGCTTCGCGACGTCGCGGCCGCGCAGCACGGCGTCGACGTTCATGCGCACGCCGACATAGCCCAGCAGGCGCGCCGGCCGTTGGGCTCCGGCCGGAACCCGATGGAAATGGATCAGGTAGACGGTGGCCTGCTCCCGGATGAGCGCCGGCCGTTCGACCGCCCCCGGGCGCACTTCGGGGGCCATCGCCGGGTCGGCGGTAAGCGGCTTGCCGTTGGCGGCGAACAGGTCCACGGCGTCGATCAAGGCACGATAGCGTGCCAGGTCCCGCGCCCGCGTTTCCTTCCAGTAGTTGTAATAGGTCGCGTCGGCGAACAGCGACCGCGTCTCGTCCCATCCCGCCAGGCTCTCGGCGCTGGCGGTCAACTCATCGGCCAGATTGTCCATCTCGCGCAACAGCTCCGCCTGGGCGCGCTCGAGCGTCTGCGCCTGCGCCTGCTCCTGGATGGCGTCCGCCTGTTGCACCGACAGGTAGGCGCTGATCGCGGCCGGCACGATCGCCACCGCGACGAACAGGGCGAGGTACCAGGAGATGGGAAGATAGGGGCTCTGGAAACGACCGAGGCGCATCCGGGCGGCGCTCACTCGGGGCGGGGCGGTGTGTTGATGCGGGCAAGGATCTCCTCGATCCGGTCGTTCAGGTCCAGCTCATGCATCGAGGAGAAAAAATGGTTCGCGCCCTCCACGACGGTCACCTGCGTCGCGTGACGGCGCAGCGACTGGATCCATGCGTCGTCGATGCGCCGGTCCTCGCTTCCGATCACCACTTCGATCGGAAACGCGCGCTGCTGCAACCGCGCCAGGGCGTCGATCACCTGCGCATCGCCCCAGCGGGCATAAGACAGGTAGCTCTCGGGCGTCGCCATGTAGGGCTTGCAGTAACTCAATACATAAGGCTGGAGGGAGCGGTCGCGGCGCGCCTGCCGCGCCTCGGCCGCGGCGATCTGCTTGTTCCGCAGCGTCGCCCCCTGCTCGGCGCGCACCAGGCTGATGGCGATCACCGCCGCCACCGGCGCGCGCGGATAGGCATCCGCATAACCCAGGGCATGCTGACTCCCCCAGCTGTGACCCACCAGAATGACCGAGGCATGCCCGGCGCGGCGCAGCCACTCGACCCACAGACCGATCTCGCTGAGATCCTGGTCGAAGGTATTCCGGTGCGGCGCCCGGCACTGCATGCTCTGTTTGCGATCCGGCACGCCGAGCGACATATTGGGGCCGAGCACCGTGTAACCCAGCGACGACAGGCCATCGATGACGCTCTGCGTGGTGATGAATTCGTAGGTCTGCAGAAAACCGTGCACCACCAGTATCGCCGGCCGGCCAGTATCGCCCTTGTGATACTCCGCGTTGAGCGGTGTGCCGTCGGGCGCCCTGTGCTGCACGGGCTCGGCCTGCGCGGTGCGCCCGGCGCCCAGCAGGGCCAGGATGGCCAAGCCGGTCAGCATGCCTGTTCTGCACTGGCTGGCGAAACTGTTGGCGAGCATGTGTATAAGCCTATCCTTAATTAACGGCGAAACCGCTGTCTATCTTCTTGATGAATGCAATTCGTATACCACCCCGCCCGAAGGGGATGACCGACCCATACCGCCGCTGCCATTAATCCGCGTGTATCCGGCAATTAAGCATAGCCCACGGCCGCCCCGCTACGAGACGCCGACCACACACACTCCGGGAATTGGGTGTTGTCCCTGGCAGGGGACTAAGACAGCTCAGCAGGGAATCGCGCCATCGGGCCCACACTCGCCGACGGCCCGGCCGGCGCCGTTCTGCATCAACCTCACCATCATCTCCTGCGGCTCTCGATTCACCGGCCTGCCGTCGTGATACATCATCACGAGCCTCAAGGGTCCGCCGTTCAAGGCCTTCTCGGCCACGTTGTCCGGGCTGATGGTGGCGCGGCCGAGCATTTTCTTCGTCGGCCATTCGATATGGGCGTAGGCCAGATACACCAGCTCGGAGCAGACGATGCGGTCGGTGGTCTCGACGTCGAAGTTGAAGTCGTAGGCCTTGCCGACCTGGCGCAGCGCCTGGATGACGGTGTTGGCGGCGAGCTCGGGCTCCGGATCCGCGCCACGCAGGACCGCGAGATCGTCGATGTTGAGGAAATGCTCAATGGGGTTGAGCACGACGCCGGCGCGCAACGCCTCGACGACACGGCGGCCGGCGCGGATGTCGTCCTGGTAGGGGCGCACGACCGGATGGTCCCAGATGCCGAGCGCCTGCAGTTCCTCCTCGCCGCCGACCCATATCGCCGCGTGGCCCCAGTGGCCGGGGATGAATTTGTCGGTGAGGCGGAACGGGGTCTTTTCCAGCAGGATATCGCCGGCGCGCAGTTCGCGCTTGAGGCGCTCGGCGACGTCGGCGCGCCGGTAGAGTTTGCCCTTGCGCGTCTCGACCAGGCCGGTGGCGTTGCCGAACACCAGGCTGAAGAGGTTGACGCCCTCCTCGCCCAGGTGGGTGAGCGTGTCGGTCGACATCGCACCGAAGAAGCGCGCGTGCTTCTCGACCGCCTTGAGCGGCGCGAGACGGCGCGTCAAATCATAGGACGGGCTCTGCGCGATCAGCAGGTCGAGGTAGGCGACATCCGGATGGGTCAGAAACGCCTGCGCCGCCTTCCTGCGCTCGCGCTCGACGAAGCGCATGGCGGTGCGCACGCGCGCGCGGTTGATGTCGGAGTTGTACCGCAGCGTGACCTGGGCGAGCCCGGCGCGGCCGATGCCGTAACCGCTGTCGCGCTCGTTGAGCAGCTTGCGCAGCCTCGCGTCCTCCTCGAAGATCGAGATCGCGAGCAGGTAATTGTCGTACAGCACCAGCGCCGCCGCCAGCGACAGCATGACGCCGGCCAGCCGCGTCTCGCGCGACACGCCGGCACGCGCGAGCTCGGCAAGCGGCGTGTAAAGCCAGCACTCGTGCAGCTCGGCGACGGCGTACAGCCGGTCACGCAGCGCCAGATGCCCGACCATGCCCCGGTTGAGCGTATCGAGGTCGGCGCCGCTCAGCGGGCGGCCCGCCGCCATGGCGGCCTTGAGGCGCTGCGCGACCTCGAGCGTCGCGGCGCGGTAGGCCAGGGCCTGTTCGACCTGCTCCTGGAAGACGGCGATCTCGCCGGCGAGGATGGCAAAACCGGCGTCGGCATGGGCGGCATGCCCGGCTTCGAGGTGGTCGCGGCAGGCAGGGTCGAAGATCGCGGCCGGATCGGGCACTGCGGAAACGCCGACGGCGTCGGCGGCCCAGGTCGGGACGCCGGTCCACAGCGTCACGGTGGTAAGCCAAATTGCCGCGTGCCGGCCGGCCTTTGTCATGCGCTGCCTCCCCTGGGTCGGTCTGGGCACCATCATACTATGAGATGGATTGCGGCTATAAGCGCGCCGCGCCCGGCTCAGGCCATCACCAGCAACACCACCGCATGCACCGCGATGCCCTCCTCACGTCCAGCGAAGCCGAGTTTCTCGGTGGTGGTGGCCTTGATATTGATCTGCTCCGGCAGGACGCGCAGATCGACGGCGAGGTTGGCGGCCATGGCCGAAAGATGCGGCGCGAGCTTCGGGGCCTGGGCGACGATCGTGCAGTCGACATTGCCCACCAGCCAGCCGCGGGCGCGGATGAGATCGTGCACCTGGCGCAGCAGCGCGCGGCTGTCGATGCCTTTGTAGCGGGGATCGGCGTCGGGGAAGTGACGGCCGATGTCGCCCAGGCCGGCGGCGCCGAGGCAGGCATCGCAGATCGCATGGATCAGCACGTCGGCGTCGGAGTGGCCGGCCAGGCCCAAGGCGTGCGCGATGGTGACGCCGCCCAGCACCAGCTTGCGGCCGGCGACCAGCGCGTGCACGTCGTAACCGTGACCGATGCGCATCACTCGCGCTCCCGGGATTGCTGTTTCAGGTAAAGTTCCGCCAGCTCGAGATCGCCCGGCAGGGTGATTTTAATATTATCGCCGTGGCTCGCCACCAGTTTCGGATGCCCGCCGAGATGCTCGATCGCCATGGCCTCGTCGGTGATGGTGGCGTTGTCACGCAACGCCTTCTCGAGCGCGGTCTTGAGCATACCGATCGGAAACAGCTGCGGCGTCACCGCGCGCCACAGGCCCTCGCGCGCGATCGTCTCGATCACCTCGTTGTCACGGTCGGCGCGCTTGACGGTATCGGCGACCGGCAGCGCCAGCAGCCCGCCGTCCGGGTGGCGGCCGACGCCGCGGATCAGGCGTTCGATATCGCCGTGGCGCACGCAGGGACGTACCGCGTCGTGCACCAGCACCCAATCGCCTTCGGCGGCATGGCGCATCAGGACCTTGAGGCCGTTCAGCACCGTCTCGGCGCGCTGCGCGCCGCCGATACAGCTCCCGACCAGCTTGGCCGGCTTGGGCAGCGTCGGCCAATAGGGATCGTCCTCAGCCACGCCGACGACCAGGCCGCGCACATGGGTAAAACTGGCGATGCGTTCCAGGGTGAACTGCAGGAGCGGCCGCCCGAGCAGCGGCAGGTATTGTTTCGGCCGGTCGGCCGCCATGCGGATGCCGGCGCCGGCGGCCGGTACCAGCGCCCACAGGCCGTAGCCTGGCGGGCCGTTGCGGGGCTCGGCCACCGGGGCGCTCACCGTCGGGTCAACGGGCGCCCGACAGCGGCGTCACGCGCCGCCCGGGTCAGGCCACCACCTTGATATCGATGCCGAGATGCCGGCGGATGCGGTCGTAGGCGTCCTGCGGCGAGATCTTCTCGACCGCGGCAATCTCGCGCGCCAGGTAATTGCAGGCGGTCTCGAGGATGCGGCTGTCCTCGAAGCCGAGATTGCCGCCGGCCTGCTTGCGGGACAGGGCCAGGTCGCGCACCACCTCGGTGAGCTCGAGCGGCGAGCCGGAGTTGATCTTCTGCATGAGCTGCTTGCGCCGCTCCACCTGGTTGCCGGCCTGGGTGCGGCGGCCGCCGGCACGGACCATCAGCCGGAACAGTTCCTTGATCTTGCGGGCGTCCACCAGCTGACGGATGCCGTTCTTGGCCATGTTGGCCTGCGGCACTTTGATAGTCACCTGGGTTTCCTGAATGCGAATCACGAAGCAGCGTTCGCGCTGGTCCGTGAGGAACACGTCCTCCACGCCTTCGATCACGCCAATGCCTGCGGCCGGATAGAACACCGTGTCGCCGACTTTGAAGCGCGCAGCCTGGGCCATTCGTCACCTGCCTTTTTTGGTATGAGGTATGGGGCGTAAGCTATTGAGCATAATTGCCTTGTTTTTGTCAATATAGAGCCTAACTGGTTGACAATGCAAGCCATGGCGGCGACCCGCGGCGCCGGGAAATCGGGTACACTCCGGTTTTTGCCTATATTCCCCATGACCCAGTCGGCCGACCTCGACCCTTCCGCGGCAGCCACCCGCGCGCTGACCCCGCTTCGCCCGGCTTTCGCCGCGAACCCGGGCGCGGTCACGCGCTGGCGCCAGCTGCCGGGCAGCAGCGCGGCGCTCGCGATCGTGGCCACGGCGCGCCGCCACGCTGCGCCGCTCCTGGTCGTGGTTCCGGACGCCCGCGGCCTGCAGGAACTGGAGGAGGCGCTGCGCTTCTACGCCGCCGGCGGGCCCGAGCTCCCGGTGCTGCCCTTCCCCGACTGGGAGAGCCTGCCGTACGACGCCTTTTCGCCGCATCAGGACTTGAGCTCGCAGCGGCTGCGCACCCTGGCGCGCCTGCCCGAACTCAGGCAGGGCATCGTACTGGCGGCGGCGCACACCCTCATGCATCGGCTGGCGCCGCCTGCGTACATCGCCGCGCATGCATTGTCGCTCACGGTCGGCGACCGCCTGGAGCGCGAGGCCTTCCGCGCACGCCTCGCGCACAGCGCCTACCAGCCGGTGAGCCAGGTGATGGCGCCCGGCGAGTTCGCGGTGCGCGGCAGCCTGCTCGACATCTTCCCGATGGGCAGCGATCTGCCCTACCGGATCGATCTCTTCGACGAGCAGATCGAGACCATCCGCCGCTTCGATCCCGAGACCCAGCGCTCCGGCGAGAAGCTGGAACGCATCGAGCTGTTGCCGGCGCGCGAGTTCCCGCTCAATCCCGAGGCGATCCAGCGGTTCCGCCAGGGCTTCCGCGCGCGCTTCGAGGGCGATCCGCAGCGCTCGCCGCTGTATCGCGACATCAGCAAGGGTCTCAGCCCGGCGGGCATCGAGTATTACCTGCCGCTGTTCTTCGACCAGACCGTGACGCTGTTCGATTACCTGCCGGCCGGCACCCTGCTGGTGACCGACGCCGGCGTGCCGCGGGCGGCCGCGCGCTTCCGCGCCGAGGTCGACGACCGCTACGAGAGCCTGCGCCACGACATCGAGCGGCCGCTGCTGGCGCCGACCGAGATCTTTCTCGACGTCGAGGCGTTCGAGTCGCGCAGCGCGAAACTGGCGCGCGTGATCGTCGAACGCGTCGAAGAGCCGGCGAACAACGGTGACAACGGCGTCAGCGGGCGCTTCGATGCGGCTCCGCCGCCGAGCCTGCCGGTGGTCGCGCGCGCCGAATCGCCGTATGCGGCGCTGTTCGAATGGTTGAAGCAGTTTCCCGGGCGCGTGCTGATCGCGGCCGAAACCCCCGGGCGGCGCGAGGTGCTGCGTGGCGTGCTGCACGACCACGGCCAGTACCCGCAGGCCTGCGCGGACTGGCAGGCCTTCCTGGACGGCGAATACGCCCTCGGCCTGACGGTCGCGCCGCTGCAAAAGGGTTTAGTGCTCAATGATCCGAAACTCGCGGTGCTCGCCGAGGCCCAACTGTTTCCGGAGCGCGCCGCCCAGCGCCGCCGCCAGAAAGGCACAGCACGCGATCCCGAGGCCGTCATCCGCAATCTCGCCGAGCTGCGGCCCGGCGACCCGGTGGTGCACGAGGACCACGGCGTCGGCCGCTACCTCGGCCTGCAGATCCTCGACGTCGGCGACGGCCCGACCGAATTCCTGACGCTCGAGTATGCCGGCGGCGACAAGCTCTACACCCCGGTCACCGACCTGGCGCGCGTCGACCGCTACACCGGCACGCATCCCGACCAGGCGCCGCTGCACCGGCTCGGCGGCGACGCCTGGGAGAAGGCCAAGCGCCGCGCGCGCGAGAAGGCGCACGACGCGGCGGTGGAGCTCCTGGAGGTGCAGGCGCTGCGCATGAGCCGCCCGGGCCACGCCTTCCCGGCGCGCGACGACCCGTACGCCGCGTTCACCGCCGCCTTTCCGTTCGAGGAGACGCCCGACCAGGCGCGCGCCATCGACGAGACGCTGACCGACATGGAGGCCGCGCGACCGATGGACCGGCTGGTATGCGGCGACGTCGGCTTCGGCAAGACCGAGGTCGCGCTGCGCGCCGCCTTCCTCGCGGTACAGGGCCACAAGCAGGTGGCGGTGCTGGTGCCGACCACGCTGCTCGCCCAGCAGCATTTCCAGAATTTCTCCGATCGCTTCGCCGACCTGCCGGTGCGCATCGAGCTGCTGTCGCGCTTCCGCTCCAAGGGCGAACAGGACCGGGCGCTGGCGGCGCTGGCGACGGGCCAGGTCGATATCGTCATCGGCACCCATCGGCTGCTGCAAGAGGACGTGCGCTTCAAGAGCCTGGGACTGGTGATCATCGACGAGGAACACCGCTTCGGCGTGCGCCAGAAGGAGCGCCTGAAGAAGCTGCGCAGCGAGGTGGATATTTTGACGCTCACCGCCACGCCGGTGCCGCGCACGCTCAACCTGGCGCTCGCCGGCATGCGCGACATCTCGCTCATCGCCACCGCGCCGGAGGCGCGGCTGGCGGTCAAGACCTTCGTCTGCCAGTGGAACGACGCGCTGATCCGCGAGGCCTGCCTGCGCGAGCTGCGTCGCGGCGGCCAGGTGTATTACCTGCACAACGACGTGCGCACCATGAACCGCGCGCTGGAGAAACTCCAGGCGCTGGTCCCGGAGGCCGATATCCGCGTGGCCCACGGCCAGATGCCGGAGCGCGAGCTGGAGCAGGTGATGCTGGATTTCTATCACCAGCGCTTCAATATTCTTTTATGCAGCACCATCATCGAAACCGGCATCGACGTGCCGAGCGCCAACACCATGATCATCGAGCGCGCCGACAAGTTCGGCCTCGCCCAGCTCCACCAGCTGCGCGGGCGCGTCGGGCGCTCGCATCACCGCGCCTACGCCTACCTGATCGTGCCGCCGCACGGCGCCATCACCGGCGACGCCCTGAAGCGCCTGGAGGCGATCGCCTCGATCGAGGAGCTCGGCGCCGGCTTCGCGCTGGCCTCGCACGACCTGGAGATCCGCGGCGCCGGCGAACTGCTCGGCGAGGCGCAAAGCGGACAGATCGACGAGGTCGGGTTTTCGCTGTACACCGAACTGCTGAACCGCGCGGTGGCGTCGTTGAAGGCTGGCAGAGCCCCGGACCTGGACGCGCCGGCGGCGCGCGGGCCGGAGATCAACCTGCACGTGCCGGCGCTGCTGCCGGAGGACTACGTGGGGGACGTGCACCTGCGGCTGGTGCTGTACAAGCGCATCGCCGCCGCGGCGGCGCCGGACGAGATGGAGGACCTGAAGGCGGAGATCTACGATCGCTTCGGGCCGCTGCCGCCGGCAACCGAGGTGCTGTTCCAGGCGACGGTGCTCAAGCTCGGTGCCGCGCCGCTCGGCATCCGCAAGATCGAGGCCGGGCCGAAGGGCGCGCGCGTCGAGTTCGTCGAGCGGCCGCCGATCGATCCCGGCGCGATCATCCGGCTCCTGCAATCGGCGCCGCGCCGCTACCGCCTCGACGGTCCGAACCGGCTGCGCGTTCTTGACGACATGCCCGATGCCGGGGCGCGGGTGGCGGCGCTGCGAACACTGATCGATGCGCTGGCGCCGTCGATACAGCTGGGCGACGACGCGTAAAAGCCGAAAACCGAATCAACAACAAGTGCGTCATTGCGAGGCCCACGCAGCGGACCGCGGCAACCTCCGTGAGCGCCCTACGAGTCAAACGGAGATTGCCGCGGGCGCTACGCGCCCTCGCAATGACTACAACTCGGGAAACAACGTGTCCTCGTAACCGAACAACCGCATGTCCTTGAGGCGCATCGGATAGAGAATACCGTCGAGGTGGTCGCACTCGTGCTGCACGACGCGCGCGTGGAAGCCCTCCGCGACACGGTCGATCTTCGCGCCGCGCTGGTCGAAGCCGGTATAACGCAGCCGGGTCACGCGCCGCACCAGCCCGCGCATGCCGGGCACGCTCAGGCAGCCTTCCCAGCCGTCTTCGGTCCGGTCCGTCAGGAACTCGATCACCGGGTTGATCAATACCGTGGTCGGCACCGGCTCGACGTCCGGATAGCGCGGATTGGCCTCGACGCCGAAGATCACCACGCGCCCCGACACCCCGATCTGCGGCGCAGCCAGGCCCGCGCCGCTCAAGGCCGCCATGGTGTCGAACATGTCGGCGACCAGCGTGTCGAGCTCCGGCGTATTGAACTCCGCAACCGGCTCGGCCACCTTGAACAGCACCGGATCGCCCATCTTGAGCACACGTCTGACCGCCATCGCCCGCTCCCCCGGCACTGCTCGCAGCGCCGGAAATACGCTACAATGGCGCCATCTTAACGCTCCGGACACACCGAGGAAACCTGCACGATGCGTGCCCTGCTTATTGCGCTGATGACGCTGGCGGCCGCGGCCACCCAGGCCGCCGCGGTCACGGTCGACAAGGAGAACGCCTATCGGGTCGAGGTCGTGGTGTTCGCGATCGACATGCCGGAGCTCACCGGCGGCGAGCTATGGACCCGCGAGACCGGCCAGCCGGCGCGCGCACTGCCCGAAGAATTCCTGTTGCCGCAGGGGACATCGCCGAGCGACTCTCCGATGCGTGCCGCCGCCGCCGCGCTAGCCCAGGACCCGCGCTTCCGGGTCCTGGCACAGGCGGCCTGGACGCAGATCGCGGAGGCCCGCTCCACCACCAAGCCGGTGCGGCTGCGCGGCGGCAACCCGCTTAATCCGGGCGAGCTGGATGGCACGCTGCGCTTCTTTATGAGCCGCTACCTGCACCTCGACATCGACCTGAGCTACGAAGATGGCAGCGGTGCGACCGTGGCCGCCTTGCCGGCCGCCGACCGGCCGGCCGAACCGCTGCGCTACCGGATCCGCGAGCAGCGCCGCATCAAGAGTCAGGAAACGCACTACTTCGACCACCCCAAGTTCGGCCTGCTGGTGCGCGTGACGCCGCTGGTCTCGTCACGCTAGACCGCAAGCCGTCACCGCCCCACTCCGTCTCTTTGCCCCCGCAAATGCACCCGATCCGGTTCCATTCCCCGACCGCCTGCTCCTTACCGGCGTTGTATTGACGCTGTATTCTCCTGACTATATAGTGCGGTGGAAAAACGCACTTAAAATAAGCACACTGATGGCCGAGTCGTAGCGTTCGAGTGGCCAGCCCGGTTGTAATAATTCAGAAACACCATTACTCGATGAGGAGAGGAACCATGTCACACAAATCAGCAATCGCGTCGGCGATCGGGCGGCGCACGTTGGCGCTTGCGCTCGCGGTGGGGCCGGCGGTAAGCATGCCGGCATTGGCCGATACCACCGTCTACGGCGGTGGCGGCCTCGGCGAATTCCGCGCGGATATCGACGTGGAGAGTTTCCGCGCGCTGGGCGCAACCGGCGTGGAGCCGAACAGGAACAGCTTGGCCTTCCGGGTGTTCGCAGGCTACAACGTCTCGCGCAGCCTGTCGGTCGAGATGGGATGGAACAAACTCGAGGACTCCAAAGCCATCGTCACCGGGGGGCCGGCTCCCGGAAACTACAAGTTCGACAACAGGGGCTTTGACTTATCCGTGGTAGGGACCATGGAACTCAACAAATACTTCGCATTGTTCGGTCGGTTCGGGCTATACAGTTGGGATGCGGACGTCCGCCACACCACCACCGGAACAAGCGTCAGCGAGAGCGGGACGGATATACTCTACGGCGGCGGGCTGCGCTTCCAGCTCATCGAAAACATCGGTTTCCGCGCCGAATACAGCGTCTACGATGTTGACGTCGTCGAGGCCGGTGCCGGCAAATTCGGCCTTTGGCTCATCAGCGGCGTACTCAGCTTCTGACCGCCGCCCACTTCGCGGAGCGGAACCCGCGGCAGCCGCGAGCCGCCGCGGGTTCCGCCCCCGCCTCACTCCACTAATAGCGGAATCACAACCTCCAGCAGCGTCCGGACCTTGGCCATGCCGGATTCCAGAGTCGCCTCGATCTCGGCGAGGCTGATCACCCCGGGTGCCTTGCCGGCAGCCGGGTTGGCCACCACGGCGATGCTGGCGTAACACAAGCCCAGCTCACGCGCCAAGACCGTCTCCGGCATGCCCGTCATCCCCACCAGCTCGGCGCCGTCGCGTTCCATGCGCTGGATCTCCGCCACGGTCTCGAAACGCGGCCCCTGGGTCGCGCCGTAGGTCGCGCCGTCCGCCAGGCTCAACCCGGCTTGCCGGCCGGCCTCGATCAGTGTCTGGCGCAGCACCGCGCAGTACGGGTAGGTGAAGTCGGTATGCGTGACCGGCACATGCTCATTGCCGAAATACGTGTGCTCGCGCGAATAGGTGTAGTCGATGATCTGATCGGGGATCACCAGGCTGCCGGGCGCGAAACGGTCGACGATCGCGCCGACCGCGTTGACGGCGATGACGTGGGTCGCGCCGGCCTCCTTGAGCACCCAGATATTGGCGCGGTAGTTCACCCGGTGCGGCGGAATGGTGTGGCCGTGGCCGTGGCGCGCCAGGAACACCGCGTCCTGCCCGCCGAGGCGGCCGTAGATCAGCGGCGCCGACGGCTCGCCATAGGGCGAGCGTGCCACCTCGCGGCGCGTGATCTCCAGGTTCTTGAGGCGCGTGAGCCCGCTTCCGCCGATGATCGCGATCAGACTCATGGCCGCTCCGGTGTCGTGGGCACCGGCGTGTCCTCGGCCACCGCGTAGATGCCCGGTGCGTTGCGCAGGTAGCCCTTGTAGTCCATGCCGTAACCGAAGACGTAGCGGTCCGGCACCGTCACGCCGACGAAGTCGACGTCGATGTCGGCGCTGCGCTGGCGATCCTTGCTCACCAGCACGGCCTTGTGCACCGCACGCGCGCCGTGCGCGCGGTAATGCGCCTCGACCGCCGCCAGGGTCGTGCCCTCGTCGAGGATGTCATCGACCAGCAGCACCACCCGGTCTTGCGGATCGACGAACGGGCCGGCGCGCCAGTCCAGCTCGCCGCCCGTGAGGCGCCGGCCGTAGCGGGTCGCGTGGATGTAGTCGATCTGCAAGGGGAAGTCGAAGCGCGGCAGGAGCTTGCCGAACAGCACCACGCCGCCGTTCATCATGCACACCATCAGCGGATCCTGGTCGTGCAGGACCCGGCTTGCCGCGGCCGCCATGCGCGCGATGGCGGCCTCGACCTCGGATCCGGGAAACAGGCAGTCGGCGCGCCTGAATACCGTCCAGGCCTGTTGGGCAGTGACCGTTTCCAACGAACCGGCTGGCGTCGGCGCGGGCGGGGATCAATACGTGAAGGTCACGGTGTCCTCGTCCATCGCCTCGCTGATGACATAGGCACCGCCCACCGTCTCTTCGATCTCGGGGATCAGGTCGCGCCCCCACAGCTCCAGCGTGGGCGTGCAGACCTTGAAGTGGACGCCCGCCTCGTGGGCGTCCTTGATGAACTCGTAAACGCTCTTGGGGCTGCCTTCCTGCACGTGCAGTTTCTCGGCCACACCCTTGACCGCGAGCTCGCCGGCCCGGCCCGTGAGGATCACCTCGACCTCGTATTCCATCGCCGCCGCGACCGTCGCCTGAAAGAACGGCGCGCCCAGCTCGGCGCCGTTGGCGGGGTCGGTGTTGACCATCACAATCATGAGTTTGTTCGGCATTTTCGGTCTCCGTGCATCGCTCTACCGGGTTTCCGGCGCGTCCTCGCCGTTATCACCGCAACCGCCCGACTCCTGCAGCCGGGCATTATATCGGCGCCCTAGCGCGAAAGTACAGCAAGCGCCGACGCGCATATTCAAGCAAAACATTATTCATATCAATTCGACAAATAACTTGTAGCTCGTTGTTAATATTGTAAAACATATCATAACTTCAGCCCCGCCAGGTAACGCCGAAACTCATCCCCCAACTCGCCGTGGGCCAGCGCATATTGCACCGTGGCCTCGAGGTAACCGAGCTTGCTGCCGCAGTCGTAACGCCTGCCCTGAAACCGGCAGGCGAGCACCTGCTCTTCGCGCATCAGCCCGGCGATGGCGTCGGTGAGCTGGATCTCGCCCCCGCTGCCGGCCCGCGCCGCCTCCAGGTAGTCGAAGATACGCGGCGTCAACAGGTAGCGGCCGACCACGCCGAGCGTCGACGGCGCATTTTCCGGGGCCGGCTTCTCGACGATCTCCTCAATCCGCATCAGGTCGGACGACAGCGCCCTGCCCTTCACGATGCCGTATTGCCGGGTGTCGGCGCGCGCGACCTCCTGCACCGCGATCACCGATGCCCGATGGGCATCGAATACCTCCATCATCTGCTGCAGGGCCGAAGGCGACGCATCGATGAGATCATCGGCCAGGATCACTGCGAACGGATCGTTGCCCACCACCGGTTTCGCGCACAGCACCGCGTGACCCAATCCCAGGGCCTCGGACTGACGCAGATACACGCAGGAGACATTGTCGGGCAGCACCGAGCGCGCCATGCGCAGCAAGTGATTCTTGCCGCGCAGCTCGAGCTCGTTCTCCAGCTCGTAGGCCTTGTCGAAGTGATCCTCGATCGCGCGCTTGTTGCGTCCGGTGACGAAGATCAGTTCGGTGATGCCCGCCGCCACCGCCTCCTCGGCCGCGTACTGGATGAGCGGCTTGTCGACGACCGGCAGCATCTCCTTCGGGCTCGCCTTGGTTGCCGGCAGAAAACGCGTGCCGAAGCCCGCCACCGGGAATACCGCCTTACGTATGCTCGCCATCGCTGTCCTCACGCCATGCCGGTCAATTAGCGCCCCACGCCCTTGTATTCGAACCCCGCCGCGCGCAGATGTGCGGGGTCGTATTGATTGCGGCCGTCGAAAACGACGGGCGACTTGAGCGCGCGCATGATGCGGTCGAAATCCGGGTGCCGGAACGGCTTCCACTCGGTCACCAGCACCAGCGCGTCGGCATCGGCCAGCGCGTCGTACTGCTCGTCCACCAGCATCAGGCGGCCTTCGGCGAACCACGCCTGCGGAAACTCGCGGCGCGCATTCTGCATCGCGACCGGGTCGAAGGCGCGCACCCGCGCGCCGGCATCGAGCAGACGCCCGAGCAGCACCGCGGAAGGCGCCTCGCGCAGATCGTCGGTACCCGGCTTGAACGCGAGCCCCCAGACCGCGAAGGTCCGGCCGCGCAGGTCGGCACCGAACCGGCCGGTGATATAGTCGAACAGCACCTGCTTCTGCCTGGCGTTGCGCGTCTCGACCGCGCGCAACACCTCGGCGTCCAGACCGTTGTCCGCCGCCATGTAGATGAGCGCCTTCACGTCCTTCGGAAAGCACGACCCGCCGTAGCCGCAGCCGGGGTAGATGAAATGATAGCCGATGCGCGAATCCGCACCGATGCCGTGACGGACCGCCTCGACGTCCACCCCCATGCGGTCGCAGAGATTGGCGATTTCGTTCATGAACGAGATCTTGGTCGCCAGCATCGCGTTGGCGGCGTACTTGGTCATCTCGGCCTCGCGCACGCCCATGAAAACCGTGCGCTCATGGCTGCGGTTGAACGGCGCGTACAGCTCGCGCATCAGCTCGCGCGCCTGCTGGCCGTCGCAGCCGATGATGATGCGGTCCGGGCGCATGAAATCCTCGAGTGCCGCGCCTTCCTTGAGAAACTCCGGATTGCTGACGACATCGAAGGGGATGTCCGCGCCGCGCGCGTCGAGCTCGCCCTGGATGGCCGCGCGCACCTTGTCGGCCGTGCCGACCGGCACCGTGGACTTGTCGACCACGACGCTGTAGCGGGTCATGTTTTGGCCGATCGCGCGCGCCACCGCCAGCACATACTGCAGGTCCGCCGACCCGTCCTCGCCCGGCGGGGTGCCGACGGCGATGAACAGCATCGCGCTGTCCCGCATCGCATCGGGCAGCGAGGTGCTGAAGCGCAGGCGCCCGGCACGGTGATTCTCCTCGACGATGGCGTCGAGACCCGGCTCGTAGATCGGCAGCATGCCTTTCTCCAGGCCGGCGATCTTGGCGGCATCGACGTCCACGCAGGTGACGGTGTTGCCCATTTCGGCGAAACACGCGCCCGTCACCAGACCGACGTAACCGGTACCGACTACAGTGAGCTTCATAGAGGATTTCTAGTTATCGATGTCACAGGGGCGATACATGGTTCCGCCATTTTAGCGCACTCGCCCGCCCGGCGCGAGGCGCCGCGCCCAGTCCGGCGCGCCAACGCCGTCGCGCCGGACTGGGCGCCGCTCAATCCGTGCGACCCGCCCGCGCGCGTGCGCTCCGGCACCAGGTCATTCAGCAATTGGCGAAGCCGCGGCTCGTCGTTCCCCCGACTGGCCGCCTCGAGCTCGGCGAAGGCCGACTCCAGCAAGGCGTCGTCGACGCGCCGGCTCTGCGCGAGCAGGATCTTCGGATGGACCGTGTCGACCAGCTGCTCGGCGTCGTGGAACAGCTCCTCGTAGAGCTTCTCCCCCGGCCGCAGCCCGGTGTACACGATCTCGATGTTCTCCCCGGGCTTTTTGCCGGAAAGCAGAATGAGCTGCTCGGCCAGATAGGCGATCTTGACCGGCTCGCCCATGTCCAGCACGAAGATCTCGCCGCCCTGCCCGATGACGCCGGCCTGCAGGATCAGCTGCGCCGCCTCGGGGATGGTCATGAAATAACGCGTGATCTCCGGATGCGTCACCGTCACCGGCCCGCCCACGGCGATCTGCTTCTGGAACAGCGGGATCACGCTGCCGGCGGAGCCGAGCACGTTGCCGAAACGCACGGTGATGAAGCGCGTCGTCGATCGCGCATCGAGGTTCTGACAGAAGATCTCCGCGACGCGCTTGGTCGCGCCCATGGTGTTGCCCGGGTTCACGGCCTTGTCGGTGGAGATCATCACGAAGGCGTCGCAGCCGTGCCGGTCGGCCAGCGTCGCCAGGGTGCGCGTGCCGAGGACGTTGTTCAGCACCGCCGCGCGGACCTGGTCCTCGAGCATCGGCACGTGCTTGTAGGCGGCGGCATGAAAGATCACCTCCGGCCGGTGCTCGTGCAGCGTGTTATCCACCAGCACCTCGTCGGCGATGTCGCCGAGCATGCAGACCAGCTCCAGCTCCGGATGCGTGCGGCGCAGTTCCATGTCGATGGCGTAGAGATTGAACTCGCTGTGGTCGACGATGACCAACCGGCGCGGTCCCAACCGGCCCGCCTGCCGGCAGAGCTCCGAGCCGATCGACCCGCCGCCGCCCGAGACCAGCACCGTCCGGCCCTGGATGCCCCGCGTGATGGACTCCCAGTCGAGCGCCACGGTCTCGCGGCCGAGCAGGTCATCGATCTTGACGTCACGCAGTTCCTTGATGCCGACCTGGCCGGACACCAGCTCCTTCATCGGCGGGAGCGTCCGGAACGGCACACCGGTGGACTCGCAGGTCTCGACGATTCTGCGTATCTCGCGGGCGTTGGCCGAGGGCAGCGCGATGAGAATCAGCTCGACCTGCAGGTCGGAGACAACCGGCACGATATCGTCGCACGTCCCCGCCACCGGGATGCCGTGAATGTCCTTGTCCTGCTTGCGCGGATGGTCGTCGACGAACGCGACCGGCTGCCAGGCGTGGGCGCGGTCGCGCAGCAGGTCGCGCGCGAGCATCTCGCCGGCTTGACCGGCGCCGACGATCAGCGTTCGCCTGCCACTGCTCGAATACAGGTGTCGATCCTTGAGCCATCGATAGAGAAATCGCGGGCCGCCCAGCAGCAGGATGAGGATGATTCCATCGAGAATGAATACCGAGCGCGGAATGCCCTCGAGACGGGTAAACAGGAATAGCACCGTCGCAGTGATCGCCACACCGACCGCGACGGCCTGGACAATCCGCGCCAGGTCCGGCAGCGACGCGAATCGCCAGACGCCCCGATACAGGCCGAAGTACCAGAACATCGCGCCCTGTGATATCAGCACCAGCGGGAGCCATCGGACCGCCTCGGCGAGAAACGGCTCGGGGATGGCGTCGAGATTGAAGCGGAGCCAGTAGGCGCCGAACCAGGCCACCGGTATCAGCGCCAGGTCGTGGACCAGCACCGCCAGACGTGAACGTAGTCTATGTATGAGCCGCTTCATGCCCGCCGGTGCGCCCGTCGCTCCAGGAAAGACACCCATGATACCAGAACGGCATAGGCCGCTGCCCATCCGCCGAGGACCCACCACTGCGTCGCGGGCGACTGCCGCACCGCCCACCAGGCCGTCGTCGCGCAGGCGGCCATCAGGGCGTACTCCCACAGCACCGTCTTGCGATGCCCCCAGCCCAGCCGCACCAGGCGCTGATAATAATGCGCCCGGTGGGCCTCCCACACGCGTTCGCCGCGCAGCATCCGCCGCAGCAACGTGAGGGTTGCGTCGACAATGAAGGGCGAGAACACCAGCAGTCCGATCCAGAGGTCGAAGACGCCGGCGCTGTCACCCCACAGACACAACCCGCCGGCGAGCAGGCCGAGCGCGGCGGAACCGGTATCACCCATGAAGATGCGGGCCGGCGGAAAATTGAGCGGAAGGAAACCGGCGCTGGCGGCGGCGACCAGCAGGCTGACCGACAGGAATGGCATATTCCCGGCCAGACCGCCCAGGACCGCCAGGGCACCGAACCCGAACACCGCCATGCCCCCGGCAAAGCCATCCATGCCGTCCATGAAGTTGTACAGATTGGTCATCCAGACGAGAAATAATACCGACAGCGTCATGCCCAGCCATTCCGGCAGCACGATATCCATAGTCGGCAGGGTCAGACCCGAAAGCTGCCAACCGCCGCCGCCGACCACCGCGCCAGCGGCCAGCACATGCCCGAGAATCCGGCCGGATACCGGCAGGCTGCGGCGATCGTCCAGAAACGACAGGACCGCGACCAGCCCCGTTCCCGCGACGAGCCAGCCCAAGCCAACGGACACAGCGTTAGTCGCCATCCAGAGCAACACAGCCAGGGTCAGGCCCGCAAGGATCGCCACACCGCCCGTGCGCGGCGTTGGCCGCACATGCAAGGAGCGCTCGTTCGGATGGTCGAGAAGATGGAGACGCGAGCCCGGATCGCAGAAGCGGCGCGTCAGCAGCGCGGCGGTCGCGAAGGCGGTCAGCGCCGGCAGGAGTATCGACAGGCTCACGGGATCGACCCGTCCCGCCCATCGGGGGTGCTCACCGCGCCGTGCCGCGGCCGGCGATACCAGCGCGCCGTTGCGGCGAGCTCGTCGTCCACGGTGAGCCGCGGCCGCCAACCGAGCACGCGGCCGGCCTTGCCGGCGTCGACCTGCAGCGAACCGCACAGCCGCTCGTAGAGCGCCGCGCGCCCCAGGAGCCGCGCAGCGCCTCCCAGCCACGACACCGGAACCGGCAGCAGTCGCGCCCGCCGCCCCAGGGCCCCGGCCACGCGCCGCACCAGCCCGGGCGTGGACAGATCCTCGCCGTCGGCGGCAAGAAAGATCTCGCCGGCGGCGGCTGGATGCAGCGCACACTCGGCCAGCAGATCCGCCAGATTCGTCACGCCGATGAGGCTGCGGCGGTTGTCGCAACGCGCGAACGGCAGCGGCAGGCCGGAATCCACCAGGCGGAGCAGCGACAGGAAGTTGCCCTTGACGCCTGGGCCGTATACCAGCGGCGGCCGGACGATCACCACGTCGAGGCCGGTCCGCGCGGCGATACCCCGCAAGACATGCTCCGCCTCGAGCTTGGATTGCGCGTAGGCCCCCTCGGGCCGCGGCATATCGCTGTCGCCGAACGGCCGGCCGTCCGTCCGTTCGCCATTGACCTTGATCGAGCTGACATACACCAACCGCCGCACACCGCGCGCCGCCGCCTGGAGCGCGAGCCGCTCGGTTCCGGCGACGTTCACCCGCCGAAACTCGGCCAACGGATCGGCGGCGGTATCGCGTGTCACATGCACCCGGGCGGCGAGGTGAATCACCGTGGTGACACCGTCGAGCGCCGCGCCCCAATCGGTATGCCCGTCGATCGACCCCACTGACGCCCATTCCTGCGACGGCGAACGGCTCGCAGCCGCCGCAGACCGTCCGACTGCCCGTACCGTCAACCCGCGCCCACGCAGTGCATCACGCAGCGCCGTGCCGACAAACCCGCCGGCGCCGGTCACCAGGATGCGGGCACCACCGCTCCCGTCCGTTGCTGTCACACCGATCGCATCCGTCGCGCCCGAAGGAATTGCGGAACACGCGAGAGCACTTTTGTCAGGATGAACCAGGGCGGCACGTCCAGGCCGTTGGCGCGACAGGCCGCATAGGCCTCCAGGTTGCCGCGAATCACGTTGCGAATACTGCGATTGCTCATTCCGCCCATCCGCATCCGCACCCAGGTTTCCGGCACGTAGCGCGTGCGGATTCCGTTCACGGCCATGAAGCGCATCAGGAGATCGAAATCCGACTGCAAACGATATCGAAGATTGAATCCCCCGAACCGCTCGTACACCGACTTGCGCGCAAAAAACGTCGGATGCGCCGGCATCCAGCCACGCTCGAACAATCCCGGACGGTAGTCGCACGATGTCCATCGACGTACAGGCCGCTGGGCCTCCGCCTTGTCCACGTACACGAGATCCGCATAACAGGCATCGAGCCCGGGATCCGCCAGGGTCACCGCGACCCGGGCCAGCACGTCGGGGCACGCGTAGATGTCGTCGGCATTGAGAAACCCGACCACGTCGCCGGACGCGAGCGCCAGGCCCTTGTTCATGGCGTCATAGACGCCCCGATCCGGTTCGGATTGTATCCGCACCTGCGGTGAGACGTGGCGCCGGATGATGTCGCGCGTACCGTCCGAAGATGCGCCATCGATGACAATATGCTCGACGTCGGGATACCTCTGGCTCGCGACCGACTCGAGCGTCTCGCCGATGGTGCCAGCGGCGTTGTACGCGGCGGTGATGATGCTGATCTTCATCGTCGGCCGGTCACCGGCATCAGGCGATCCCGCGAGCGCGCGGCATCGTCGCATAGCCCTCACCGCCGAAAGCGCGTCGCTTCCAGCGCAAGACGCGGCCGACGAGGTCGCGCCGCAGCGGCGTGTGCGGCACGGCGATACCCAGGTGACCCAGCGCATCGACCACCTGCTGCAGGCCGGCGCCGTAAGCCGCGTACAGCTCGCGCGCGGCCTGGCCGACGTCGTACCCGGAGTACAGCATGAGTTTGCCCGGCGCGATCAGTCGCAGGCCGTGAAAATGATAGAACACCGGCGCAATACGTCCGGCACCCTGACGCTCGAAGTAACGCACATTCCACGGCGCCAGCGTCCTCGACGTCTGCCGCAGGATATGCACGGCGTCCCCGAACAACTCCGGCCAGACGTCGAGATACTTCTGATCGCCGAATTTCCCTCCCTCCACCCTGGCGTAGCACCATTCCAGGCAACGCTCCTGCCACCAGCGCATGACGGCGCCAGCCTCCGGCGTGCGCCGGAACGTCAGGAACTGCACGCAAAAGCGCCCGCTGCGGCGGGACTTGTCGTAGCGCGGGTCGTAGGCGTGCTCGGTGATGAGCACATGCTTGCCGGCCGCCTCGAACTCCGCGAAGAACGGACGCGGCGAACCGAAGAAATACAGATCCGCGTCGAGATAGGTCACCCGATCCACCTGGGGATCGCGCTCGAACACGAACTGAGCCGTAAAGGGCGTGAGCGTCCAGCAATACTCGCCCCGGCTGCGCCCCGGCTTGACCGCGAGCAGGCGCTCGTCCTCGACTTCGCGCAACGGTATGAGGCTGGCATGCGGCAGCGCCAGGCGCCCGAGGTTGCGCTCGACCTCCTCATCCATGCACAGGATCCACAGGTGGAACCGTCCGCCATGCTGCATCAACGATCGATGCAAACCCGCTCCCATCAGCAGGAAGTTGTTGTCGAACAGTGTGACGTAGTGTTCGACTGGCGGGTGCGTGCTACTGGAAGGCATTGATCGCGTCGACCACTTGTTTTACCTCGGAATCGTCCATCTGTGGATGGCAGGGGATGGACAGACAGCGCGCCGCATGCCGCTCAGCCGCGCCCAGGCCGTCGGGGTCGCGGCGCACATCCTTGCAAGGTGGCTGCCGATGAACCGGCACGGGGTAATGCACCAGCGTCTCGATCTCATGCTCCTTGAGATGCCGCGCCAGCCGGTCACGATGATCGCTCAGCAGCACGAACAGATGGTAAACATGGCTCTGCGCCTGAGCCGGCACCGCCATCAATTCCACCGCAGGATTGGCAATCCCCGAACGATACGCAGCGGCGATCCGACGGCGCCGATCGGTAAATTCCGTCAGCCACTCGAGGCGCGCCAACAGCAGCGCTGCTTGCAGTTCATCCAGCCGACTGTTCAGTCCAAGCTCCGGGTGGAGATATCGGACGCTCTGGCCATAATTGCGCAGTACCGCGGCCCGCTGGGCAATCGCTGCATCATCGGTAATCACCGCCCCACCGTCGCCCAGGGCGCCGAGATTCTTGGTCGGATAGAAACTATAAGCCCCGAAACGACCGAAGCTCCCGCCGAACCGTTCGCCCCACCGCGCCAAATGCGACTGCGCACAATCTTCGATCAGCGCAACGCCATGCCACTCGCATAGTGCCACCCAGCGCTCCATTTCGCGGACCTGCCCGTACAGATGGACCAGCAGCACGGCCCGAGTGCGCCCCGAGATACAACGCTCCACGCTCTCTGGGTCGAGCAGCGCCGTGGCCGGATCAATGTCCGCCAGCACCGGCGTCGCCCCACTGCGCACAACGGCCAACACGCTGGCAAAGGCCGTCATCGGGGTGGTGATGACCTCGTCGCCCGGGCCGATGTCGAGGACACGCAATCCGATCTCGATGGCGTCCATGCCGTTGCCGACGCCCACCGCGTGACCGACACCGCAGCGCTGTGCCCAGGCCGCCTCGAAGGCGCGCACCTCCGGTCCCAGCACGTACCAGCCGGAGCTCAACACCCGCTCCATCGCCGCCCGCTCGGCCGCGCGCAGCGTCTCCGGCTCGGCCTTGAAGGCATTCATCAGGATCATGTGACGTCCCAATAATGCCGATGGTGCTGCTGATAGTAGGCCAACGTCGTCGCCAAACCCTCCGTCAACGAAACTTGTGGCTGCCAGCCGGTCGTGGCCTCGAACTTGTCGTAATTACTGTAGTAATCGCCGATATCGATGGCCTTGCGTTCGGGCGGGAACGGCACGATCTCATAACGCGCACCCGGATGCAGCGCGACCAGCAATTTTGCCAGTTGCTCCAGGTTCACGACCTCCCGGCTGCCCAGATTGAAGACCTGCCCATCCGCGCGTGAATCGACCGCGGCCCGTAGTAGGGCCTCGACGGCGTCGTCGACATAATTGAAGTCCCGCAACTGCCGGCCGTCGCCGAACACCAGCACCGGCTTGCCCTCGATGACATTCCGGATCCAGATCCCGAGAAAGGTCTGCCGCGCGTCCTTGACGCGCATACCCGGGCCGTACGTGTTGGTGAGCCGCAAGGCGCAGGCGCGAATGCCATGTACGTTGTTGTACAACAGGTGATACCACTCGCCTGCGAGCTTGTTGATGCCGTTCACGTCGACCGGCTTGATGGGATGCGCCTCGTCGACCGGCAGATATTCCGGTTTGCCGTAGAGCTGGCGGGTGCTGGCAAAAACGACCTTGACGCCCGGATTGTGCTGGCGGCAGGCCTCCAATATCGACAACTGCGCGACCGCATTGATGTTGAGATCGGTGTGCGGATCGGTCATCGAGTCGATATGGCTGGTCTGCCCGGCGAGATTGAAGAGATAATCCTTCCCCTGAACCAGGTAGGCCATGGCGAACGGATCGCGCACGTCGGTGACGTTGAGCGTGACCCGATCGCGGATATCATCGATGTTCCTGAGATTGCCGCCGTATAGCGGTATCAGGCTGTCCGCCAGAGTTACCTGGGCGCCGAGGGTAACCAGACGACGGGCCAGATTGGATCCGATGAACCCGACTCCGCCGGTGATCAACACCTGTTTTCCGGCAAACGCCGCGACTTTGCTCATTTCTCCACCTTGGTCGCGAGGACCAGCTGATCCAGGTACAGGTCCGGATTGCCGGGCAGCAGCCGGTGCAGCAGCGCGCCCAGGATGTTGAACGGCGCCATCGCCACGACGCAGATCACCAGATTGGCAGCCGCCCAGCGCGTCCACAATACCTTGTACAGATAGGCGTTGACCAGCTGAAACAAGGCGCGCACATCGGCGTTGATCTTGTGCTGCTCGCTGACGGCGAAGCCGTTGCGCTCCAGCAGGTGCTTCAATCCGAACGAGGAATAGCGGGCGTAGTCCCAGGGCTGCTCGTGCTCGTCCCAGACGAACGGAACGGTCAGCAGCAGACGGCCACCCGGCCTCAGAACCCGATGGATTTCACCGAGGAAGCGCTCGGGCGTGAATACATGCTCCAGAACCTGGTTGCACATGACGCTGTCAAAGCACCGGTCGGAAAACGGAAACGTCGTTCCATCGTAGTAATAATCGGCATGTTTGTCTGACCGGTTGGCGGGCGTATCGATCTCCAGCCCGGCGTACTCACAGTTCCCGAACAAGCTCCGGTAGGGCTTGCGGCCACAGCCCACGTCCAGCAACCGGCCCTCGAAACGCCCGGCTACGTCGGAGATTGCCTGATACAGACCCCGCCGTGCATGATAGAACGGATTCACAAACAGCCCAACAATGCCGGGATTGTACTGTTGCGCAAGAAGATATCGCTTGAGCGCCACTAGTATCGCTTCCGCACGATCATGCCACCAAATTGGAACCTCAGACCGCCGGCGCTGGCAGCGCCATCATTGCTGTCGAACTCCGCGAGCACATCGTAGCGTGCCAGTAACCGCGCAAGAAACGGCTTGCGCGCGAAAATCCAGCAGGGGTAGTCCGCCGGATAGATCGACGGCGGCACATGTTGCACGGTGACATAGTCCCGCCCATGTGTCGAAAACGGGGTGCGATCGATTACCAGGTACGGAATATCGCAATTCGCCAATTCATCCAGAACCCGTTGGGGATTCGGCAAGTATTGTAAAACACTCGAGAGCAACGCCACGTTCGGTGCGATTTCCCGGACGCATTCCGATAGCGTGAAGAAAAACTGCAACTGCTCGTCGGCGAACAACTCGCGACCACAGCGCACGAAGTGCTCTTGTTCGACTATCCCCCATTTCAACGTCCGCAGAACGGACAGGAACCCCCGGCATTGCTGATAGCTGCTCCCCAGAGATCCGCCGAAATCGAGTACCGAGAGGCGACTCTCGCTGTCGAGCGCCGTTCGCAAAAGCCCGGCCAGTACTGGATACGAGTGCTCGATTTTCTCGAACGCGACGGAATCGCGCTCATACGCCGCCTCACCGCGTTTCACCTTGAGCGCAGCCTGTTTCACTCTCTCAAGAATCCGCTCCGATTCGTAGCCGATAGCGCGGGCGCTGGCAGCGTTCCAGCTCTCATGCCGGCCCGAAAAATAAATGCTTCGACCGAGCAGAGGCTTGAGACGCTCGAGCATCACCGGCGGAATCCACCGCTTGGCCATTCGTCTTACCGGCATGCCTTACCCTGCCCTTCTCATCAGCGCCGCCAGCCTGCGTGCCAGCCTGACGGCCGTCGATGCGCGCGCCGCACGGTGAAAACGCACAATCTCCCGGCGGGCCGCTACGTTCTCCTCGACCGGGATCTCCCGGACATCGACCGGCCCCTGCGCGACCCCACCCGAGAACTCCGTCGTACTCGCGCAGTGTACTCCGCTTCCGTCGGTGCCTATGTTTTGCACCAGACTGCGCCCTGGACAGAGGGTGAGCATGTTCAGCAGGAACGCACTGGCATGCCAGCGTATCGCCCACGAGTCATTTTCTCCCTTGATTTGCTGCCGGAGCATTTTCGTATAGGGATAGGCGCCGTCGTAGTCGAAGTACGTCGACAGCCGACGTTCCATGAGTTTGTTCAGCAAGCGTTGACCGTCCTGTTCAAACAGGGCCCAACCGCGCATCCAGGTCGCCCAGCCCCAGCAATCCGCCCCGCGCATGAAAAACGTTTCGGGCAATGCGGCCCTGACGGGATACTGGTAACCATGAATGCTGATCACCCGGTGATCGTCCTCGTAGCGATCGAGCCCCTCGTTCATGTATTTGAGAAAGTGGGGGGACACCACGATATCGTCTTCCAGCACGATCGCACGACCGTGTTTCTCGCACACGCGCGTGACCCCTTCGATGATTGACCGCGCCAGCCCGAAGTTCTCCGTCCTCCGGACAATGTGCACCTCGCCGAATCCGTCTATGTGTCGTAGATAATCTCGGACCTGCCTGACCGCCTCGGCGGACCCCGCGTTTTTTGCTGCGTCTGAGAATACGTACAACGGACTGTTCGACGCCTCCACGTTGTTCCGAAGCGCGTCAACGGTCGCCCGCAGATGCTCCGGACGATTGTACGCGAACAACGCAATGGGGGTGATCGTGGACACGTTCAATCGCGCTTGTCGAGACCGATACTACCTTGGTTTCCGGGCTTACTCGGTGACGCCGCAACACCGGTTGCACACATCGGCGTCGAATCTTTGCCCGCCTGCGCGCCGGAGACAAGGCCGATCTTCACACCGCCGACCCGCCGACTGCTGATGCAAGCACCGAATACCATCGCCGTCATGACGCCGTCTTCCGCTGCTGCGTCTCGACCAGGAGCTTGCCGTTCTTGATGCGCCAAATCTCATCCACCGAATGGATCACATGCAAGTCGTGGGTAATGAAGACCAAAATGGCATCTTTGAACTCATGACGCAATCGCTGAAGCACCGCGTCTCGGGTTTGCGCGTCAAGCGCGCTCGTGGCTTCATCGAGGATCAGAACATCGGGCCGCCGGGCGATCGCGCGCGCCAGTCCGATGCGCTGGCGCTGTCCTCCGGACAAATTGGCCCCCTGATATTCCAATTTGGTGTCCAGGCCGCGCGGAAGATCGTTCACGAACTCTCTGAGCCCGGCCACGTCCACGGCAAAATCCATTTCCGCGCTAGAGATCGGGCGGCCGAATGCGATATTGTCCCTTACACTGCCGCTGAAAATGCGCGTCTGCTGTTCAACAACCATGACCTTTTGCCGAAGCGACGCCAGGTCAACCCGCTCGTAGGGCTCTGCCTCGATCCACAAGTCGCCCCCGGAGGGCTCCAACAGACCCAGCAACACATCCGATAGCATGGATTTCCCCGATCCGGATTTCCCGACCAGCGCGTAGCAGCGGCCGGCGCGCAGTTCGGCGGTCGCCCCGCCCAGGACATGCTGGCCATCCAGGTAACCACAGGTGAGGCCATTAAAGGCGATGTTCTCGACTTTCGTAATCGGTTTCTTCGATTTTTCGGGCGCCGTCGAGGGGCCCCGTCCTATGATGTCGTCGATATCGAATGCAGATCGGAGGTCGATGGCTACGCGTCCGCCGGATGCCACCGCAGTGCCAAGAAACGACAGCACCCGGATCAGCATGACCGTGACGGTAAAAAAATAAACCACCGAAATGTCGCCGAGCAGCCCGGAAGACGGGAACAGCACGACGACCCCCAGCGCGATCAAGATTAGCGCGGGCACGGAACGGGCGCCGTAATTGAACAAATCAAGATAAAATAGCACCCTGCTGTAACGGTCGATGAGGTCGCGATAACGTTGCGTCGCAAATTGTTCGCCGGCCATGGAACGGATCGACCGAATTCCGTTGAAGGCCTCGATAAACATGGTATTCGCCTCACGCGACAAGCCGATAGACTCGTTGGTCCATGCAAACAACCACTTCGCGGCGATTCCGATGCCCAATCCCGACAAGAACAGAAACAACAGGGTCAGATTGAACGCCGGTGGTGAGAACAAATACAACACGACCAAGCCGATTATCGAGGCAAACACCGCTGACAGCATCTGAGCGAGGTGAAAGAAAACCTGTCCGATGCGAACCGCTTCATCGCCGGCAAGTGCCGTGTAGTAGCCGACCGTGCGGCGATAAATCTCTTTCAGCGGTTCATGAACGATCACTCGGGAGAAAGTGCCACCACTGAGGTGCGCGAGAATCCGCTTCGACACCCAAGTGTTCAATCCGATCTGGCAGAAACCAACCGCGACCCGCACCCCGAGCAAGAGTATGAACAGCCACAGCCAGGTTCGCGGTTCGTCCTGAAGACCCAACCGGGAAACAATATCCCTCCATACCTCGGCGATGGCCGATGAACGCCCATCGCCACGCCCTTCGTCGGAAAGCGGAATCATCACGCTCAACGCGCCGTATTCCAGCAACACCCCCGTGACCGCCACCACTACCGCAAACCACGCCGACGGAAAGTTGCTGAAGACAAACCGAGTGAAGCGCGGAAGATACCGCACCACCTTGCCGATTCCGTAGGAGATCATGCCGCTCGTTTTCCGTCGATAATTGCCAACATCGCGCGACCCAGTATCGACTCCGGCCGCCGTCTCAGATGAAGCGCCGACGCCAGCCGTGCGAGTTCGGCACGCAGGGCCGCGGTTTCCTCTTGTGGAGACGCCGAGACCGACGGCCGCATATCCGCCACGGAGTCAAAGCGGTTTTCGAATACGACACAGATCTTTCTCGCCGCGAGAAGCGAAGACGGCCGACGAAGGCATTCCCAACGCTCTGGCAGGAAGGACCCGACACGGCGGCTTAGCGCAGTCCAAATGCGACGCGGAGACAAACCGGTCTCGCGGCGCGCAAACGCGTCGCCGATATTCACCGCGGCGTACCTCTGCTCCAGGGCCAACCACCGATACGTCGCACGCACCCTCTCGAAGCTCCATCCCGACTTCAGGGCCTCATCAATCGCGTCAATGTATGCGCCGCGCGTCTCCCCGACAAAATTGAGATCGGGCGCGTACGCAATCAGCTTGGGCGCATACACGACAACGGGTATGCCCAACATGGCCATTTCCTTTCCGGCGCTCGACCAGCCGTTCAACACGACATCGACATCCGCGGCGAGATCGTAGAGCGACAGGCCCTCGTCCGGCCAGTTGACGGCAACATTTTTGGGCAGCTGCGAGAACACCGCGGCCAGCTGGCGCGCATGATCGGAAAGCTGCCGGTCCCGCTTGTTGGGAAAATCCCGCGGGTGTACCCGTATTATGAGAAAGAGATCCGGTCGAGCCGAAACCAACTCGACCACCGCCTTGATCCAGTCCACCTGCTTTGGAAATACCGGCTTGTCCGCCCACAAGGACGGATCCACCGCCTCGGCCGCAAATCGCTCGTCGTAGCTGCTCATGACCGCGAGCAACACGCGCTGTCCACTTGAGACCTCGAAGTGGCGACGCAGATCGAACTTTCCGCTTACCGTCGACGAGTACGCGAATATGCTGCGGGCTCGCATGACCTCGATCAGGTGTTCGCTCAGGTAGCGCAGCGTGGCCACGTCACAGGGCAGGTTGCGGTAGTCTACCCAAAGCTTCTTCAAATGCGCGTAGTGAACGTAATGGTCCCGGCGAGCAATGGATAAGGTCTGGAGTCTGTCCGAAATATTCGGGCCGGCATGTAATGAGTACGACGGCACGCCTCGGGACTCCGCCGCGACCGCGGCGGTTTGATGCACGCCATAAAGCGAATTCGATGTGACCAGGCTGTCGAACTTCTCTCGGTCCAGCAGTCGGCCCACGGCCGCCAGTACATACAGGCACCCTTTGAGATCGCCGCGATAGATTTCCCACTCGCGATCGGTAAAGTCAAAGTCAAGTTTCTTGCCGAGCAGCAAGACCTGGTAGAGCGCAAAACGGCCGACGGGCAATCCTTTGTATTGAAAATCGAGAAAATTGTCGCGATTCACGCTGGCCAACGATTGCTCGATCTGCAGCTTGTCCTCGCCGCCGACGAGATCCTCGATATCCACCCGATTGAATCCGAACTGGTGCTGAATCAGTTCGGACATATGACGACAGCGACGACAGACAGCCTCGCGCTCGTTCTCCGGCGAGTCCGCATACACCTTGTAAGCAAAGTGAGTCACGCACTGTGTCCGCATGATCCCCCGACAGCCGAGATACAAGACGTCATGCCCGCCCCGTGTCAACGACTCGGCCACCAGGGCTTCGGGAAATGCATGCACCCAAATTCCAGCATGGGGCGCAACAAACAGTATCTTCATTGGAGTTTATCGGTCAGAAAATACATGTGTAAGCTTGGGCAGCCAAGGCCGTCGGGGGGAAAATCGCACGCCGCTCTATCCGCTTGGGTAATCGAACCACATGTACTGTTTCCAGCGCAGCAATTGCGACATGCCCGTCAGGCGCAGAACCTGCCGAACCCTGCGCCAAACTCCACCGCGACCGTGCCATGCCCGCCGGCCGACGCGATGCCATGCCGCCACGGCATCCTTCACGACTTTTGCCGCATCGGCGTCGAGAACCCCCACTTGCTCCGCCTTTTCCACCAAAAAATACGCCTCGCCGAAGAAACGATAGCCGCAAAGCGCCAGCACCAATTTTCGAATTGCCGCGGTATCGCCGTTCTTGACCAGATCGCGCCAGTCGCGCACATACACCACATCGGCCTCCCAGGCGTGGGCGGAAAGCGTCGGGCTGTTGCGGTACACGTCGAAAATCTCGCGCTGGTACCAGTCGTCATCACCCCCGCGCGCCCGGTAGGCGCGCGCCACGCTGATATCGAGAAGGCGCATCCCGTCCGAGACCAGCTGCTCCTCCAGTTGCGCCCAGGTGGGCGAACCCTTGTAAAGGCTGAAGTTTCGCGTAATCCCCCCACCGATGTTGACTTCCGCCTCGGCGAGCAACAGCGATCGACGGCGCACCTCACCCATTCCCTGTAGAATTTCCAACTCAGCGCCTTGTACATCCAGCTTGATGATGTCCGGACCCGCCATGCTCATGCTATCCATAACGTCCGCCAAAGTCCGTGTCTGGATCTGTGTCTCGTGTACGGGGTAAATGTAACTGTCCTCAGGATCGGCAAATTCGCTATTACGCTCGACCGGGAGCAAGGAGCTACCCGTCGGACAGTTCAACATGTACAGACTGCGCTCCCCCCCACATCCGGATAGGGCCACCGGCATCAGCTGCAGTTTGTCGGCATGCGGCGAGGACGCATACTGGGCACGCAATCTTTCCAGGCTCTCCGCATGTGGCTCAAAAAGGAGAAGGTCCGCAACGCCCACATAGGCCCGCCAGTGCGGCTGCATGCCCTCCGCCGACCCAACGTCGACCCCGACCATTCGCGCATCGCCCAGGATTCCCTGCTTGATGGGCAGAAGCGCACGTTCGCGATTTGCGCGAATTCGCCGAAACAATCTACCAATCATCGACGCCTCATCGTGGTGGATGACTCCGGCGAAACTCGAGATCGACTGTGCTTACACATGACCCAACATCAGTTTACGGACGTACTTCCGCGTCAACGCCGCCTGCTCGCGCAACCACGATTCTCCCGCCGCCAGGGACTGAAGACGTTCGTCGTTCTGATTGCGATAGACCACCTGTAACGCCATGCGCTCACCCGAGCGCACCAGACTGCCTCGATGCAGCAAGCGGGGTCCGTCGAAAACAAGTGTCTGCGCGCCCTGACTGATGAACGGCTGCTCAATCGCGCCTAAGGTTTTCGCCAACCCGCTATCCGCCAGCACGTCGTCGCCAAAATGGCTCGACCCCTGGAACTGCCGGGGCATCTCCATAAATACCCGGCGCAACTCCGGATGACGGGACAATGGCCGATAATTGGATCCGCGCGCATAGCGGGCGTAACGATCGCTCACCACCTTGTCCAACGCCTTGTGCATGCGAAATACCAGTTCCGACCGCTCCCATCGATGGCTCCCCGGCATGACACGGGTTGGACCGTTTTCCTCGGCAACCGGTGTCACATAGATCATGGACTTCGGATAATGGTCGGCCTCGTCCACGTGAAGATACTGAAACGGACTTCCGGGGAGGCCCACATCACTATAGAGATTTTGGTACCAATTCTGCTCGGAACAGGAATACTCCAGACCCGCGCCCATCATGGTCATTCTGTTCTGTTTGTATTCGCTGAGCACATCGAGAACTCCGGATTCCTTCACGGCCTGCCTGATCGCCCTGCCCAGGGCTGTACGAATCGTGACGCTCACCACAGCGCGACCGTTTTTCTCGCTGAGCGCCCTGGCTTTCAGGTCGGGCAGGTGCTCCAAGGCCAAGCGTCGAATGTCTGCATAGCGATTCGCGGGCAACGCGGCGATGTACCCGCCTTGTTCATTCATTTCGTCCAACTGGCTTCGTAGTGCCGGTGACAGCGCCCGCCCTTCGTACTCGCGCGCCGCATAGAATTTTCGCAGGTATTCATGGCGCAGATCTTTCAGCACCCAATCCGTGCAAGCATGAAGCCACTCTTCCGCCAATAGCGAGATGCCTTGGTCCCGAACGTGAGTGACAATCGCCTCGAGTGACCGTCGGATCTGGGACAACGCATCGTCCGCGTCCGCCCGAGAAGGGCCGGCCATTCCGCAACAGTTCCTGTGTATCGTATCCATCGTGTCCACATGGCGCGCGATCAGCGCTTCGTCATAAGTGCAATCGCACACGTACGGGGCGAATGCCGGATGTTCGCGGTAATCGATTACTGGAAATTGCATGGTGGCTCTACATACTGCCTTAAGTACCGAGATTGGGCGCTCGATCTCCCGATATTTGGTGCCGCATATGCGCGTGACGGCGATTCGAAAACCCGGCCAGCATACCAGTGATCATCATGACGTAGTACCACAAACCTTCGTTCAAACCGTCCACCACCAGTCTAACGAAACACAACGCCACCGCTAGAAATGCGGCGAGGATCAACACATTTTCCGGCTCTTCTGCAACAATACGATAAGCGGGATGAAGAACTTGATAGACGAACCAGAACATCAACGCCAACCCAGGCACCCCGAAGCAGATTGCAAGATCTATGAGACCGCTATGAAAACTTGACCGGAATATCTCCTGTTTACCGTCATCCGTCAGGCTGCGCTCTATCAAATTATGCAGCGGATATTGATTGGCACCGATTCCCTGGGGTGCCTGCCGCCACTTTACGATTCCGAATCTCGCCCAAGCCACACGAAGATACATGGATGAATCAACACAACCGGCGAGAATACCCGCTTCGCAATTGGGGGTCTCCTTGTCGCCTGTCGGCGACAACGTCGGCATCCAGTATTTCTCGTTCCACCATGATTCCCCGCGGTGATTGACGACGGTTTCCGCTTGCACTCCGGCCTTTATGCTGGGGACCATCTGCGTCCAGCGACTGTACCCCGCTATCAAAGCCACGACAGCCGACAGGGCACAAACGCCGACCACGAACCCAATGGCGACATTCCGCCGCGGCGACATACGGAACAGGACTGCAATCAGTGCGTTTCTGACAGGTCGCATCATTCCAACTAGAAACAACACCATCAAGATCGCGAAATACGCACCCCGCGTATCCAGAGATGCCAGGGCAATCGAAGTGATCGCGATAAGGAACAGCGTCAGGATCGAATTGCGCTTAGCGGAAGTGAAGACCACGGCCACCAACGACAGCGCCAACAACTCGGTTAACGCGATCGACAAATGCTTGCGTCCAACCCGTGAGGTGTCCTTGATGTACTCCGCCACCATCAGGTTTCCGCTTGCAAAAGCGGATACTACATCATATGTATAGATTGCAAGATGAACAACTCCTGGAAGCAAAAGAAGCACCAACACTGCGAGACTCTGCTTGCTTAACCGTGTATCTGCAGACACGTAATAGGCTATTAAGAAACACCCTAGCCCACTGACCATCCAAAAAGAGAATGGGGCGACATCGGGACTGGTATGCGGTTGCAAGAACGCCAGAATCCACGCGTAACCAACCAACAGGAGTATTGGGACGCAAACCCTGAACGCCGGCAGCATTGCTTTGACATCCCATTTTCTCGTTATCGCGACGGCTCCCAAGACCAGCGCCATCAACGAAAGTCCAATTCGCTCTTTTGTCGGCATCAGGAAAACACTGCGTGCGAAAGAAACGCAGATCAGCATGCCAATTATGACGATAGGCATGTTCAGCGACGGAAGCCAATCGTTTGCCTTCCTGAAACTAAACAGGTGCACGTGATGCCCCAGGAAAACCTTGCGCAGGTTCATAATTGATTGTTATCTGGCTGTGCACTGGACAACCGTTCCCTATTCTCTGTTCCGACGACAATTTTGAGATGGCCGCTATGGTGTTTGCACACCCTCATGCGCCTCTCATGACTGTCGGAATCCCAAAAGCGAATATCGTGAACTTTCCACTCGGTTCCCGCAGTCTCTCTACTTTCGCCGGAAGAACGCCGGCTCGCTCCATGAGGATGGCGGTAGACGAAATGGAAAAGACGTGGTCATGCCCGAATAGAAATTCTTCCCGATTTTTTCCCTCAACGGACGCGGCAACATCGGGCAACTCGATGTAAATAAACCCTGCCGGCGCACACAATTCCGTCGCCCGGGAAAGCATCGAAACCGGATCCGGGACGTGTTCCAAAACCTTGTTAAACGATATAACGTCAAAACGCTCACCGATGTCAGTCGCTGGAGGGCCAAGAAAATCAGAGATTAGCGGCTTGACGCCGATCACTTCGCGATAGTGATCTTCATTCCGAGGGTCCGGATCCAATGCCGTCACCTCCCACCCCGCATTTCGCATCGCATACGGAAAAACCCCGAGGCCGGCACCCACGTCAAGCAGGGTCCGGCCCGAGACGCGGTCCTTGAAACGCCGGGAGGCAAATTCGTTCACTCTTGCGACACGACCGGTATTGTCGGACTTTTCCGGCGGCAGTGCGACTATGCGGTCGAAGGCCCTGCGCATGCCCTCGGGACCACCATAGGTCGCGTCCGCATAGGCGCCGGAATATAAGTCGGTGAGTTCCATCGTGTGACGCGAAAAGTAATGTCCGCAGGTCTTGCAGGCCCGGTATTCGCGGTAATACGGGCCTGACACGCCGAACAGTATCTCGCCCGGCGGCGGCTCATGATAGGTGTACGCGACGACCAGCTCTCCTTCTCCACACCGGCAACGTAGTGTCGGGACGGATTGCGTCACGACACCTCCCTCGCCATGTCGCTGGTCCCCCGTCCTTCCATAAATATCTTTATGTTTATGAAATTGAAGAGGAATTTGCTTTCGCTGTTGAGTAATGTGTCGCGCTTGAGCAAGGAATCGATGCTGTCCTTGCGCACAATATCATAGACCGGTCCATCGTCCAGCAAAGACTCGCGCACCTTGTGGTCACCGACATCCAGCAGGTCCAGAATCGGCGCATTGAACCCCACCTTGCGCCGGTTGTCGAGGATTGCGGGCGGCGTTATGCCTTGCATGGCATTCCGGAGCACCGACTTCGTGCGCCCGTTCTGAATCAGGTGGCGCACGGGAATGGAATATGCCAGCTCGAACAGCGACCGGTCCAGGAAAGGCGACCTGTTTTCCATTGAGAACGCCATGGCGTTGAGGTCGTCCTCGTGCACGATGACGCGCGATCCCTCATGAAATAGTTCATTCAGCATACGGTTGCGTAGCAGGCCATGGTGGTAATCTGTCTCGGTAAAGGGCTCCGCCCAGGGTTGTTGAAGCCAACCTGCAAACACGTGGCTGTTCAGGAAGATATGGTCGCGCATCGATGGATCCTTGAGATAGAGATCGGGATCCTTCAGATAAGGATTGCGCACTATCCCAGAGATATGTGCCTGCCACGCGGACAAGGCCTGCGCATGAAGTGCCGGGTCGTGGGCCACAGCGTGCAGATAAAGATTGTGGTGATCGTAATACCCCGTAAACAACTCGTCGGCCCCGGTTCCGCTAATGGTGACCTTGTAACCGTTCGCGGCAATGGCCCGCATGAGCTGCCAATGTACGTAATACGATATCGTGTAAACCGGTGAATCGTGCGCCGCTATCATCGTGCGCAAGTTGTCCAGAAATCCCGCGTGCTCGACGCGAATCGCCGTGTGGTCGATGCCCAACTCTCGCACGGCACCCTGTACGAGCTCCAATTCGTCGTAGCGGCTGTCCGTGTTGACGATGGTGAAGCCGTGCACGTCACAACCCAATACCCGTCGTGCCGTTGATATCAGGGTATTCGAGTCGATGCCGCCGCTCATGCAGAAGGCCAGCGGGACATCACTGCGCATTCTCAGCCGCACCGCGGATATAACCGCTTCGCGCGTCTCCGCAACGGCGTCTTCATAACTCAACCGGTCATTTTCCATGACCGATGGCGTCCAGTACTTCCTCGGCACCCCCTCCACGCCGTTCGTGAATTCCAGACTGGTCGCCAGCGGCAAATCCTCCACATCCACGTAAAAGGTTTCCCGTGTCTTGTAGATGGCCTTGTAGCCGTTGACCAAATAGCGCAACAGATGATTTTCGTTGCGCACCGGCCAATCGCCCGCCAAGGCGGAGAGCCCTTTTATTTCGGACGCGAAATACACGCCTCCGTCCCGACGCCAAAGATACAGCGGCTTTTCCCCGAAGCGGTCCCGCGATAGCAGTAGCCGGGCCCGGTGTTCGTCGTACCAGGCAAAGGCCCACATCCCCTCAAGCTTGTCGAGCGCGGCGTCGCCCCACTGACGCAATGCCTGCGCAAGCACCTCCGTGTCACTGCTGGTTCGAAACCTGCAACCCAGCGTTTCGAGCTCGTGCCGAAGTTCCAGATAATTGTAAATCTCCCCGTTGAATACCAAAACGCCGCCTTCAACATGGAACGGCTGATCCGAGCGCTTATCGAGGTCAAGAATGGCCAACCGCCGGTGCAACAAGCTTACCGTCGTGCTACCCGCCGTGTGCCGGTAACTGCCTTGACCGTCGGGGCCGCGATGCGCCAGGGCCTGGAGAGCGGCGCGGACGCGCTCCGGTGCCGGCGCATGAGGACCGATGTATCCCGCGATGCCGCACATGTCGTGCTTACACCGTATCCGCCGATTTCAGATCGGCGTAGAGCGGCTGTTCGAAGTCGGCTAGCTGGGTATGGGGAAACCTGTCGGGAACACGATCTCCGCCAATCCAGCCATCCAGATACCACTCGCCTTGCTCATTCTTCGCCCAAATCTCCCGGTTGCGGTACTGTTCCGCAATCTCCCAGAAATCTCGCTCGGTGATCTGAATCTGACGGCAAAACGCGGTGATATACTCGCGCGGGGGCTTCATGCCGTCGGACGCGCGGACCAGCTTGATCGCCTCGTCCCGGGTCAGGCGTCCCTTGCGAATCTCATTGCTCGCGTGGTCGGTAACTCGATTGAATCCGAACTTCAGCCATTTGAAATAATGGTGGATGACAATGTTCATGCAATCGAGATCGGCATAGTCGTAGAGACCCATGATCGGGCCGCGCTCGCGCGACCGAAATCCATATCGGTGCGCCACTTCGACGTTCTGACGCGCATCCCAGGGAATGTAATAGCCCAGAAAGATGGGCGTATAACCCATCGCCTCAAGTGTGGCATCGTCGGGCGGAACAAGCGAATTCAGTTCCTTCCGCGTCAAACCCTCACTCTGCCATTCGAGCGCTTCGCGCCCTTTGAGGATATGGTGATTTCGCGTGAAACCGCCGTTCAGCTCACTCATGGTCGACTTGCTGTCGTCACCGCCGTACTCCATGAACGGGTTCTCGCCCCAGATGACCAGTGGAGTATCGAATCGCGCGGCGAGATTGGGCACGATATTGTAGATAGCAAGGTGGTCGACGAGCGAACAATCGCCGAATTTCTCGAATGACGTCCGTGTAATATTGTTGATGGCGTTTGGGTTCGGTGCAAAATCGATGTGGTCAACGCCCAGATTGCGCAATGCCTGCAAATTCTCCTCGCCGCGTCGGGTGCGCGACAACGGTCGGAAGGTGACACACAAGGGGTTCATCCCGAATACGTTCTTCACCATGTGGGTTTGGTAGACGCTGTCCTTGCCTCCGCTGACAGGAACGATGCAATCATAGTCATGTCCTTTACTACGGAATCGGGCGAATATCCCTTCCAGCTCTGATTTACGCGCGACCCAATCGATCTTGGACTTGTGGGTGGCCATTCGGCAGGCGCTGCAGACCCCCGCGTCGTCCAGGCTGAGGCCCGGTCTCGTGGTCGGCGTCACGCATTTTATGCAATACTTCAGCATTCACTGATTCTCCTTGCGATCGCGATCCTCATGGTTTCTCCGGTTTCTGGCAATACAGAATAGCGGTTCGTCCGAAACCAACCTTGGCCAGCAAACCATAAGCGAACTGCCGCACCCGATTCAAATGGTGGCGGGCGCAAAACAACTCGAAACGCACCCGCCAGCGGTGCAATCTTTTTCCCAAATCCTTGTTCTTGATGAAGTTGAGACCCAAACAAAGGAAGATATACATTGGAAAGGTCGTATCGCGGCGTGTCACTGCGAAACGCAGTCGCCGCACCAATCTTTCCGCTGAAGCAAAATCAAAATAATTGATGTGGTCAGGAACCACAATCCAGCTCTTGCGTTCCCGCAGCAACCAGACCCCGAACCGCTGGCTCAAGTCGTAGTCGTTCGGAACCTCGATGTAGAGGATTCCGCCGGGAACCAGCAGATCGTAACACGTGCGCAGCGCCCTCGCAGGATCCGGCAAGTGCTCCAATACGTTCTTGAGATGGATGACGTCGAACCCGTCGTGGTTGCGTTCGAAGTACCGATCGAGCGTCGTATGGACCACGTCCAGGCCACGACTGACCCCGATGGCCGCGGCATGCCGGGAAGGCTCGATACCCCGCGTCACCCATCCGTCGGAACTGGCCCTACTGAGAAACAGGCCGTCCCCACAGCCCACGTCGAGAAGGCGCCTGCCGGGCGCGTGGGCGCGAAAGAACCTCAGTCGCTCATCAAAGAAAATGTTGCGATGCTCCACTTCCCGCTCGTCCTCATCCAACAGATCGGGCTTCGAATGCTGGAAGTATTGCTCGTCATAGAAGGCCTGCGCTTTGTCGTTCCCGGGTATCGGATCCAGGTGCAGGAAACCACATGTCCTGCAATCCACGACCGAGTAATTATCCACATGGTCAAGCACGCGACCGGTGTGTGCAATGCGCTCGTCACCGCTCATTGGGCCATTCGGCCGCCGGACCGCAGTATCGCCTGCTTCGCCCGGGCAGGCGTGGCCGACAGCACACTAATTGAACACTTAAGACTCAAAGGCTCCCGGTCCACAATTCATGGCATAGTCCAGAATGCTCAGGCCGGGCAAAAAGCCGTCGTGCAGCTGCGGATAAGACCGCGATTCCGGCGTGAAGTACTTGAATCCGATGTTGTGAGCTTCGAAGTATTCCCGTGGGTGATAACTCTCCGTTCCCGGCTTCACGATAAACGTGTCGGCGCCGAGTTCACGACACAGATTCACCAGTTTTTCGTTGCCCTGGCCGCTGACCTGCAATTGTGACGACCGGTAACATGGCGTCTCGATCGCAAGGAAGGATCGGAACAACTCCGCAAGCGCCACGTTCAACTCGCCAAGACTTGCCCATTGTCGGGTGTAAACCTGCTCCTCCAGTTGCGGCCCGAGGCTGTCGAAGTACGGGGCTTTGCCGTAAGCTTGGCTGATGGTGCGCCAGTGCTTTCTGGCCCATGGCGTACTGTTGTCTATTGATATATCCCGGATGGTCGCAGAACTGTTTCCACTGTATTTCACGGGCACGGTCAACATCACGCTGCCCTGCGCGGTCATTATCCTATTCCTGTTATGAAAGCTGTTCTTCGAATACTTGACGTCGTCGAGATAGACAAACACGTCCGATTCACACATTCTCTGATAAAACGGAACCCAGGCAAGATAAGCGGGCTGGACCGATCCGAGCACTTTGTGGGCCATTCAGTCGGCACCTTCAAACAGCGCGACCGATTCGTCCGCTTGGGCGATTTTCTGCAGACCGGCCAGCAGCGGGACGCTGGGCTCAAATCCCAGTTCGCGCCGCGCCTTTTCGATGGAGATCAACACCTCCCGACCCTCCTGCGGATCGGGTTTGCCTTCGTAGACGATCCGCGAGCCGGTTCCTGGAAACGTGGTCAGGACCGCCGCAGCAAGTTGTTTCATGGTCACCACGTCCGGACCCGCGATCTGGAACACGCCGCGTGCACCCAGCTCCAACATCTTGATGCATGCCTGTCCGATGTCCTCGACAAACGTGAACACCTGTTGTCGCTCACCACTCCCCCAAAGCGTAATCGGTTCGCCACGCTGGACACGATCGACGAATCTGGGAAGCACGGCTGTTCGTGAGCCTCGATAACCGTATGGCGCCGGAAAACGCAGAACGCCGACGGGAAGCCGGCCTTGCTGGTCGAACTGCCGGCAAATCACTTCGGCACAGGCTTTTGACGCCGCGTAGGCGTTGCGCGGCGAATACAATGCGGTCTCGCTCACCGGGTTGGAGGAGTGATCGAGGAGTCCGTTCGGAGAGGCGGAAATATAGACGAAACGCATTACGCCGCGCGATGCGGATTCGATCAGCAGGCGGCGCGTGGCCGCGACATTCACCCGATAGCACTCCTCCCAGCTCGCATCGTCGTCCTCCCCAGGCACTGGAAGCTTGGCCGCGTTGTGGATGACACAATCCACCTCCTTCAGAATCCGCGGAAGCGCTGTGAGCGATTCTTCGCTGTTCAATTCCAGTTGAACCGGATGAAACCCGGGGTGCCTGGCGCGCAGCGGGTGCCGCGAACTCCCGAAGACTTGCCAGCCCCGCTCCAGGAGGGTCAGGGTGACCCCATGACCGACCAGACCCGTGCAGCCTGTCACGAGTACGCGGCGCATCAATTCGCCGTCCGACCAAGTTCGTTCTTGATGGCCGCAACGACGCGCTGCGCGTCGTCCGGCGATACCGCCATATGGGTCGGCAGGCAGACAAGCCGATCTATGCATTGTTCCGCAACCGGCAGGCTGGGCGGCGATTTGCCGCTTCCGGTTCGTGAAACCGGTTGCCGATGACACAGCGGCTCGTACATCCAGGTGATTCGGATCCGGTGGCGCTCCCACATTCCACGCTGAAACCCGCGGCGGTCCACATGGTCGGCGAGGTAGGCGGGGAATCTCCAATAGGCGTGCCGGCCGCCCGGAAACTCCGGCAAGGTGGCGATTAAAGAGTGCCCGGCGAGGCCATCGCGATAGATCTTTGCGAGCAGGTTGCGGTGATCCAGGATCCGCTCAAGCAACGCGAGTTGGCGCCAGCCCAGCGCCGCCTGAATTTCCGACAGGCGAAAATTGTTTCCCGGCAATCCATATTCTTCGCTGCCCGCGTTCCGCCCGTGGTTCCGAAGGCTCAGGACGCGATCGTGCAACTCTTTTTGGCTGGTCGTGACCGCTCCGCCCTCGCCCGTCGTGACCACTTTCGTGGCGAAAAACGAAAAACACCCCGCGTCGCCGATACCGCCGGCCATCAATCCATCCCGCGAGGCGCCATGTGCATGCGCCGCATCCTCGATGAGAAACAGCCCGTGGCGCGCGCACAGGTTCTTTATCTCGAGAACCGACGGCGGGACCAGGCCGAACATGTGCACGATCATGACACCGCAGGTGGTCGGGCCTATCCTTCGCTCGACGTCCGCCGGATCGAGGCACAACGTGTCTTTCTCCACGTCCGCGAAAACCGGGCGCCCGCCGGCTCTGGTCACGGCGTTCGCCGATGCAATGAAGGTCTGCGTCGGCACGATCACCTCCTTGCCTTCCACACCGAGCGCAAGCAACGCGAGCTCCAGCGCGGTACCGCCGGAATTGACGCCTGCCGCGTAAGGCGTGTTCGCCATGGCCGCCGTCCGTGCCTCGAAGTCGACGATGTGCTTACCGTTTACGAGCTGTCCGGACTCAAGTATTTCACGGACATCGCCCAGGATATCGTCCAGCGATTCCCCGAACCACGGTGACGCCCCCGGAATTTCTGTGTTACTCACGGATATGCGATCCTTTCTTCCGCGCCGGAAGCCAGCGACGCGTCGCCGGCGAAACACATGCTCATGATAGAGAATTCCTCCTCGGTCTGTTCGCGCATGTCGATCCCATCACGAATCGCATCGAGAAACACCGGCAATAGTTCGGATTTCCCCGCGGGTAACGGGTCCAACTCTACCGGAGTCGCCCGGAGCATGGGATCACGACTCCGGTGAATTCTGGGGCCGCAATCGTCATAAATAAAGGTCGCCTCCGTGCCATACACCCTCATCACGTGATGATGACAGTGGACGCAACCCAGATTGGCGGTCACCCGCCCCACCAGGCCGGAGTCAAACCGAAACGTGCAGGACGCATAGTCCTTGATGGCAACCGGTGACCCGCGGGTGCAAATTCCGTTGCCGGCCGTGTGCACTGATACCGGCTTCTGACCGGTAATCCAACACATCAGATCTATAAGATGGACGCCCCCGCCCTTGATGCCCGAGTAGTTGTCGCCGGTCCCTCGCCAACCTCCTGTGATCTTCTCGAGCCGGCCGTACAGATACTCGCCGTCAAAGGCGTACACTTCCCCGAACGTCCCTTGCGCGATCTCTTTCCGGAGCCACTGATAAAGTGGCGCCGCTCGCAGCACCAGGTTCGAACGAAGCCATAGCCGGTCCGATTGACCCCGCCACTCCCTGACGATTCGTTCCAGCTCGCGAGCCGTGTTGCACATCGGCTTCTCGGTGAACACATGTCGTCCGGATCGTAATGCCGCCACAATCTGCTCGACGTGATCGTGATCAGGCGATGCCACGACGATTACCTTGACCCGCTCGTCGTCGATCAGATCCTGAAACGAACCCACCGCCACTGCGCCGAGTGCTTTCGCCAGACCGGCCGCCTTTTCCCGGTTCGGGTCATAGAGT